>Ga0265293_10002493_pt1 | contig 36747 bp, 35 predicted proteins | sample Munlanlewell138R_FD_192505 | JGI IMG/M metagenome (GOLD analysis project Ga0265293, IMG submission 192505) | Leachate microbial communities from a municipal landfill in Southern Ontario, Canada - Leachate well 138R | ecosystem: Engineered > Solid waste > Landfill > Unclassified | place: Canada... | reverse complement strand
GCCCAATGGTCTCTAGGCAAGTACCTAGTACTAGATTGGTGGATTTTAGGCCCCCACATAGGTGGAGCAAAAGGCAGTCTCATAGGCAATTCAAGCAGAGCTCTCTCTGAGGCAGATCAAGCAGATATTAAACAAATTCTAGATGACTTTGATATCCCACTCGTTAATAAAGAGGTAATAGTAAATACCAACAGTGCAGAGATGAACCTAGATGGGATATTTGGGGGTTTAAGAGCTGGTATAACGTTTGGCATTAAATTTTAACATTAAAACTATAATTATGAGTATGATTCCAAGTTCGGTAGAAGAGATGATAGCAGTGGGTCTGCTACCCTATCCTGTTAAATCAATAGAAGCACACGGAGGTGGGCTAATAAACAACACTTTTAAAATAATAACTAAAAATCCAGAAGACCCTAATTTCCTTCTCCAGAAAATTAATAGGTGGGTCTTTAAAGATATAGATGCTCTTCAACAAAACATTAGACTAATTACAGATCACATTAGAAAAAAACTAGAAGAAGAGGGTGCAACCAACATACAGAAGAGAGTTTTAAGCCCAGCATCTATTTTAAGCAATGGTTCTACAAAATCTTATTACTGGGATAGCAACAATGACTACTGGAGAATGTACATCTACATAGAAGATAGCGTAACTCATGAGAGAGTACTAGATGCTAAAATGGCTCAAACTGCAGGAAAAGCTCTAGCTACATTTCACAGACAACTCCTAGATTTTAAATCTGAAAAGTTTCAAGAGTTACTTCCAGATTTTCATAATGCCCCAAAAAGAGTTGCCAACCTTAAAAAAAGAGTAGATGAAGACATTGCTGGAAGGCTTAAAAATGTAAAAGATGAGGTTGAATTTTTATTAAGTAGAGAAGAGACCTATTCCAAGGTTGCAAATATGGGAGATAAAAATATTTTACCACAAAGAATAATACACCAAGACCCTAAACTCAACAACCTCCTTTTTGACAAAAAAGGGAACGTTATGTGCGTAATTGATTTAGATACAGTAATGCATGGCTATTTATGCTACGACGTTGGCGATGCAATTCGTTACTGCGCCAATACAGGGAAAGAAGACGACAAAAACATTGAAAATGTCTCTGTAGATATGAAAATATTTAAAAACTATATGGATGGATATGCCTCAGTAGCAAAAGATTTTATCACTTGGGCAGAGATGGAAAGTCTTGCATTCGGGCCACGGCTGCTCACATATGAGCAATCTGTACGCTTTTTAGCAGACTACCTCTACGGCGATAAATACTATAAATACAAAACACTTTATCCAGAACATAACCTTGTAAGAGCTAGGGCTCAAATTAAACTACTTAAGAGTATGGAAGAGAATTACCAAGAGATGGCTGCATACGTAAGGAGCTTAGGGAACTGGAAACCATTTAGTTAAATGAAACAAAACAGAGAAGAGAACTCTACAGTTATATATTCTGGTTCAGACTGGCAAGCCAACATGGTAAAAAGCCTTCTTGAAGCAGCAGATATAAAGGCCTTTATTAAAGATGGTCATATGGGAACAATAGCTCCATTTCACTTTATGGGTAGCAACACAGGCGCTGTTAAGGTATTAATATTAGAAAAAGATATAAACAGAGCTAAAGAGATAATTGAAAAATACGAGCAAAATAGATCTGATAATTAAGAGTTCAACTTAAATAATCTATCTTTGTTTTAAAACTTATGTATATGAAACATAACAAAGAAGAGCGCAGGCCTATAAGGAACTTCGAAAATCTTACCGACTCTGCTAAGGAGTATCTAGATATGCGCATAGACTCTTTTAAACTAAGAGTAGTAGAGAGTTTATCAAAACTTTTCTCTAAGATTTTATATGTGCTAATACTAATAATTATATTAGCTATAGCAGTGGCTTTTACAGCTTCGGCACTAAGCATTTATATAGGGAGGTTACTAAATTCGGAAGCACTAGGCTCTATCATTACAGCAGGGGGGTTCATTCTATTAGCAACAATAGTTATTCTTAAAAGAAAAACACTTTTTACAGACTCTATGGTTAAAATGTTTATCCCTCTCTTTTTTGAAAACGAAAACACAACAAAAAGAGAGAATAAGGAGGAGCAGGTATGAAGAACAAAAACAACTACTTGCATATAAAAAGCATGTCTCAGCTCAAGAGTGAAAGAGCCAGACTAGATAGTAACATTACTATGAAAGAGACCCTATTTAACTTTCAATACTTAAACTTCAAAGAGAGTTTAAGTATAGGGAACTTAATATCTTCTTTTATTTCAAACATTGCTACTATAATACCCATAATCACAAGAGCAACAAATTTATGCAGAGATTTATGCAGTTCTATTATATCTCAATTTAGGGGAGAAAAGAAAGAGCAAAATTGCTCTCAAGAGAGTGGCACTCAACGTGAGATGGAAGCTCAAGAAACAGAAGAGTCCTAAAAGCAAAAACTATAAAACGCAAACACTATTCTCAACTATCATTATTAAACAAACAATCTAACAACATTCATGAAGTACATACAAATTATGATAATTGCTACATCCATTACGCTTTTTGGAAATTCATGCAGCACCCAAACTAAAAGTGTTCAGGAAGATAATTTTAAATATTTAGCAGATGAATTTGCAGACATAAAAGTAATTCGCTACAAAATTCCAGGTTGGGAGAACCTTTCGCTAGCTCAAAAAGAGTATATATACCATTTAAGTGAAGCTGCTAAAGTGGGCAGAGATATTTTCTGGCAACAAAATTTTAAACATGGATTAAAAATTAGAAAAGTTCTTGAAAATATTTTTGACAATTACAATGGAGATAAAGAGGGTAAAGAGTATGCTAAGTTTGTTGTATATGCAAAAAGAGTTTTTTTTAGCAACGGTATTCATCACCACTATGCCGAAGATAAATTTACACCAGAGTGCAGTAAAGAGTACTTTTCTAACTTAATGAAAGAGAGTGGGCAATCAAATCTTGTAGAAGAGATAATCCCAATTATATTTGACTCCACCCTCTACCCTCGAAGAAAGAATATCTCAGGAGAGGGAGACCTTCTTCTGGGCAGCTCCGTTAATTTTTATGAAGGAGTTTCTAGAGACGAAGCTGAAAAATTTTACGCCAAAATGGAAGACTCTAATGATTCCCAACCAATTTCATATGGCTTAAATTCAAAACTAGTTAAAAAGAGTGGCAAAATTTATGAAGAGGTCTATAAACTTGGCGGGTTGTACGGCCCTGCTATTGAGCAGATAATTTATAATTTAGAAAAGGCGCTTAAGAGTGTCCAGAATGAGAGACAGAAAGAGTATATTGCTCTTTTGATAGACTACTATAAAACAGGAGATTTAGAAACATGGGACAAATATAATGTAGCATGGGTAGAAGATACTGAAAGTCAAGTAGACTTTATAAATGGTTTTGTTGAGACCTATAACGACCCATTAGGAATGAAAGCAACATGGGAAGCTGTTGTAAATTTCAAAGATGTAGAAGCTTCAAAAAGGACAGAGATAATAAGTAAAAACGCACAGTGGTTTGAAGATAACTCACCGGTAGATAATAAGTTCAAGAAAAAAGAGGTTAAAGGAGTCTCTGCAAAAGTAATTACTGTAGCTCAACTTGGAGGAGATTGCCACCCAACCTCTCCTCTTGGAATTAACCTCCCAAATGCAGATTGGATACGAAAAGAACACGGTTCTAAATCTGTTACAATTGGGAATATTAGCGAAGCATACAATAAAGCGGCTCAAGAGTCTCCAAAAAATATTACTACAGAATTTTCTTGGGATAAAGAAGAAATTGCTTTAATAAAGGAGTATGGATCACTTACCAACAATATTCATACAGACCTTCACGAATGTCTTGGGCACGGTTCTGGGCAACTAGAAGAGGGTATATCTCCTAATGCATTAAAAGAGTTTAGCTCTCCTTTAGAAGAGGCTCGTGCAGACATATTTGCTCTCTACTATATGGCAGATCCTAAATTAGTTGAACTTAATATTTTACCTAACCAAGAAGCATATAAAGCAGCATACCTCTCATATATTCGCAATGGAATTTTCACTCAATTTGTAAGAATCGATTTAGGCAAAACAGTTACCCAAGCACATATGCAAGGGAGAAAAATGATTGCAGAGTGGTGCTACCATCATGGTAAAGAAAATAATGTTATTGAAAAAAGAGAAAGAGATGGAAAAACCTACTTTGTAATAAACGATTATCAAAAGCTTAGAGGGCTATTTGCATCTCTTCTAAAAGAACTTCAAAGAATAAAGTCTGAGGGAGATTACCAATCAGGTAAAAAATTAATTGAACAATATGCTGTAAACATAGATCCTAAACTCCATAAAGAACTCAAAGAGAGATATGCATCTCTAGAATTAAAACCTTATGGAGGATTTATAAACCCTAATATTATTCCTGTAAAAAAAGAGGGTAAAATAATTGACTATAAAGTTGAATACCCTACAGATTTTCTTAAGCAGATGCTTGAGTATGGCAAGAACTACTCAACACTATAATCTAATTTGTTTCTGGGTCTTCGTCATCTAAATGATGGCGAGCCCATAAATATTTATTGGTTTCTCTTACAAGAACTTTAGAAAGAAGCAATAGTGCAATTAAGTTAGGAATTGCCATAAGAGCATTCATACTATCTGCTATACTCCATACTAGAGAAAGATTGAGAACAGCACCAGCAAAAACAGCAAATATCCATACAATTCTATAATAGATAATAATTTTTTTACCCCCTAGGTACTCAACTGCCTTCTCTCCATAATAAGACCAGCCCAGAATGGTAGAGAAAGCAAAGGTTATTATTCCCACAGAGAGAACCAAAGACCCTATATAAGGAATTTTATCAAAGGCAGCCTTTGTAAGTGCAGCTCCCTGTGTATGGTCTATATCTGGGTGTGCAATAATTGAACTCACAAGTACTAAACCAGTTAGTGCACAAACAATAACTGTATCCCAAAAAGTACCCGAAGATGAAACCAAGGCTTGCCTAACAGGGTTTCTAGTTTGAGCAGCAGCTGCAATAATTGGTGCCGAGCCTAAACCAGATTCATTTGAAAAGAGCCCACGAGCTATACCAAAGCGAGCAGCCATCATAACAGTTGTGCCAATAAAACCACCCCCAGCAGCTCTAGCCGAAAATGCAGAGCTAAATATTAAATTAATTGCCTCTTTTAAATAAGGAGCATTAACATAAAGTATAACCAAACAGCCCAACACATAAAACAGAGCCATAAATGGAACCAAAGTACCACATACTTTTGCAATGCCTTTAACTCCAAAGAGTATAACCAATGCAGTTGCAATACTAACTACAATACCTGTAGTAATAGGAGGAATAGAATAAGTTTCATTTAATAATAGTGCAATAGAGTTTGCTTGAACTGTATTGCCAATACCAAATGCAGCAATTGCAGTAAAAACACAAAAGAGTATAGCCAACCATTTCATTTTTAGCCCTTTTTCTAAAGCATACATAGGCCCACCAATCATGGTTCCATCTTTAGTTTTCACTCTATACTTCACTGCAAGTAAGCCCTCTGAATATTTTGTAGCAATACCAAAGAAACCTGTAATCCAACACCAGAATACTGCTCCAGGCCCTCCTAAAGCAACAGCAGTTGCTACCCCAACAATATTGCCTGTACCTATTGTAGCTGCTAAAGAGGTAGCTAAGGCGCCATACTGGCTGACATCTCCACTTCCAGACTTATCTTTAACTACAGACAACCTTATTGCTGTGAAAATTTTTCTTTGAGGGAATTTTAAAATTACTGTTAAATATAAATGAGTTCCAAGAAGCAATGCAATCATTGGCCAACCCCACAAAAGGGAACTCACTTGCTCTACTATAGCAGAGAAGTTCTCCATAATTAAAGTTTTTGTTAAGTATCTTTGCAAAGATAAAAAATTGAGTGAACTTAACAATACAACAAAATTGAAAAAAAACTTATTTATAGCACTAGCAACACTCTTTGTAGCTTTAGGTACAGTTGGTATATTTATACCACTTCTCCCAACAACTCCCTTTTTACTATTGGCAGTCTACTTTTATATGAACTCTTCTAAAAAAAGACTTAAATGGCTTCTTTCCAATAAACTATTAGGCCCATACATAAAATCATACTTCTCTAAAGAAGGAATCCCTGTAAATTTAAAAATAAGAACACTACTTATTTTATGGGCAACTATGATCTCTACAATGATATTTGCAACAGATAAAATAGCAGTTAGAATTCTTCTTACTACTATTGCAATTGGAGTTACAATACATATTGCAGTAAAAAAGACAAAAAAAACAGTAGCAAAAGAAATTTGCACTAAAAAAAGGGAGTAAAGTAACTTTACCCCCTCTAATGCTCATGCATTATCAATAAACTATATTTGCCGTTAAAACCACCTAACCTAAAACAACACCTCCAGCTTATCTAACCATTGAGCATTTTATAATAACTCCTTAACTGCCGCTATTGCCTTATTATAATCTGGCTCTTCAACAATATCTTTTGTTATCTCTACATATCTAACTACACCAGATTTATCTACAATCACCACACCTCTTGCTAGAAGCAGATTCTCTTTAACTAAAAAACCATATTCCAGACCAAACCTAGAGTACTTAAAATCAGATAAAGTGTGAATATTATCTATCCCTTCTGCTGCACAAAAACGGCCTAGTGCAAAAGGAAGGTCTTTAGAAATTGTTATTATAGCCACATCTTTAGATAGCTCAGTTGCTTTTTTATTAAAAGTACGAGTCTGGCTTGCACAAACTGGAGTATCTATAGATGGAAATATACTAATAATTACAACTTTATTATTTAATGAAGAGAGCTTCACATCTTGAAAAGAGTTGTCAGATGCAACTATTTCAGGCGCTTTATCTCCTACTTTTATAGGATTTCCCACTAATGTTGCTGGGGCCCCTTTTATTGCAAATATATTTTTTCTTTCTACTGACATTAAGTTTGTCAATTCTTGTTGATTTATTGGTGTTTGCATACTGTTTTTTTAATAAAATTAATTAATTGTTCCCTTCTAATAACAACAAGATTTAATGAAAATTGTTTACTTTTGAACAAATTACCATTAATATGACTAAAAACAATCTAAAGCAATTAGTTTTACTAATACTACTATTTGTTACAATAGCTGCTACCTCTCCATCATGCACAAAAGAAGATAACCCAAACAATAACGACCCCATTAGTAGCGTCAAAAAATATACATTTAACATAATGACAGATATCTACTATTGGTATAAAGATGTTCCTCGCAATATAAATTCAGCATCTATTAAAACAGTAGAGGCATATTTTGACACACTCCTAGTTGATATAGATAGATGGTCTTGGATGATGACTGGCCAGCAATACCTAAACTCCGAATCTGGAATAGTGGAGTCTTATGGCATTAGTATAGGACAACCAATAGATTATTACGAAGATTATAGCGTAAGAGTGAGATATGTTTTTCCCAACTCTCCTATGTCTGAAAACAATGTTAAAAGAGGATATGAACTAACTCATATTAACGATACTCCCGTAAAAACATTAGTTGAAAACAGCACATTTAATACTGTTTATGCTCAAAAAAGCAACTCATTTACTTTTAAAGACAATAAAGGTAAGAGCTATTCTTTTTCTGCTTCTAAAAGAGTTCTAAATACACGATCTTCATTAAAGACTAACATCTATGGAGAAGAGGAGTTTCCAGGTCTTCCTCACAAAGTAGGATATTTCCACTACTTAACTTTCAAAGCTGGAATGTTAGACGATATTCATAACGCTATGAAGTTTTTCAAAAACTCCCAGATAAAGGAGTTAATTTTAGATTTAAGGTACAACGGAGGAGGAGATGGCCAAGCATCTTCTCTACTTGCCAATTATATAGCTCCCGCATCTGCACAAAATAAAATTCTTGCAAAAAAAGAGCATAACGACAGATATAGATCTTGGGATTCAGAAGAGACTACAAAAACTGTAATTGAACGCATAGATGGAGCTCTAGATTTAGATAGACTGTTTATTCTTACCACAAAGGGCAGTGCTTCGGCAAGTGAGGTTATCTTAAATGGCCTAGACCCGCTTATGCACGTTGTCCAGGTTGGATCTACCACTTACGGAAAACCAAATGGAATGTATGTTCTTCCTTTCCCAGAAGGAAATTATGAAACTCCACAATATGTCTTTCTACCAATCTGTTTTTTTAGCGTAAATAGTGAAGGGTATGGACATTATCTAGATGGAATATTACCAGACCACTACAGACCAGACGATCTTTATCATGATTTTGGAATAGAAGACGACTGGATTAAATCTATAATGCATTACATAATAGAAGGCTCCTTCCCTCCACTCCCTCCGAAACCCACTGCAACGTTTACATCACTACCTAAAAATAAAATTACTCTGCCAGAAGAGAGAAAAGGATATGGAATATATAAAACCAAGCTCAAAAGAGATTAAAATCCATTCAAATCTAAATAGAGAGTTGGCAAAAGAAGCAGAAATCCCACAATAATCAAAAGTATAATAAAAGGAAAAATTAACTTAAACCATTTAGCATAAGGGACTCTTGCTATTGCAAGTACAGCTATAAGTATGCCCGATGTAGGAGTTATCATATTTGTAAATCCATCTCCAAACTGAAAAGCCAACACAGTAGCTTGCCTTGAAACACCTATAAGATCTGAAAAAGGTGCCATAATTGGCATTGTAATAGCAGCCTTAGCACTTGCAGAAGGGATTACAACGTTTATAAAAGTCTGTATCGCATACATTATGCCCAGAGAAGTTTCTCTACCAGCACTATCCATAGCTGTAGACATTTTAAATAGTAGAGTATCTACAACATGGGCATCTTCTAAAATCACAATTATGCCAGCAGCTAATCCAACAACTAGAGCAGCAGAAAGAATATCTTTAGCTCCTTCTGTAAGCTTCTCAACTATCTCATTAGCACTATAACTTGCTGCTATACCACTTAAAATTCCTAGTGCTAGAAAGAGAGCCGAAATCTCTCCTATATACCAACCATACCCCATAACACCCACAACCAAAAAAACAATTGTAAAAAAGAGTAGGTTTAAAACAAAAAAATGGACAGACTTACGCAAAGCTCTGTAACCAGTAAATACAAAAAGAGCTGTTAGCCCTGGAATTAAAAAAGGAATATCTAAAACTGTACCCCCTATCTTAATAGTAGTATGGTAATAAAAAAAGGAAAAAAGAGTGAGAGCAACTATAGTTATTATATAAGAGACCCAAGCAGATTTTGGAGTATGATACTCAATAGGCTCTTCGCTTTGAATTTCTGTCTTCTTTCTCCAATACTCATCTTCATTGTAAAGCATAGACTTCTTTGGGTTTTTATGAACCCTATTTGCATACCAAAGTACTACAGATATAGTAATTACATTTAATACCAACCAACATATTAGACGATACTCTATTCCTGAAAACATTGGAAGGCCAGCAATATCTTGAGCAATACCAATTGTAAATGGATTTAAGATAGCTCCAGCAAAACCTACATGTGCTGCCACATATACCATAGCTAAACCAGTAATTGAGTCGTACCCCATAGAGACAGCTAGTGGTATAATAATTATTGTAAAAGCAATTGTCTCTTCACTCATACCAAACACAGCTCCAAAAACACTAAACATGAGCATTATCAATACAATTATTATATTGTTAACCCCAATTTTATTAAGTAGTTTGTTTTTTTCAAGACCTTTTGTAAACTTTAAGAAAGAGTAGATCCCAGCATCTATTGCCTTACATGAATTTACCACCCAAAATGCAGCACCAATAACTAAAATAAATACAATAATACCAGCCTGCCTAGTAAAACCTTTATAAAATGCAGTAAGCACCTGCCAACTTTGAGGAGAACTCTGTTTATAACTAAACTCCAAAGTCTCTTTGTTATACTCTCCCCCGGGAACAATAAAAGTCACTATGGCACTTATTATAATTAGCGCAAATATTATTACAAAAGTATGAGGAATTTTAAACTTCTTAACCGATGTCATATTTATCAATTTTACTCGCAAAAATCGGTAAAAAATAGAGATAAACCACTATATATAATAAAATAAATATTCTTAACTTTGGTAATTAGCAATAAAGTAAATTATGAATAGATATTTTAACCTTTTTATAGTTGTAGCTTGTATGCTCTCAACAATAAGAGTATCTGCACAAGATTCCGTTGTAACAAGAGTAATTGATATTGCATCTATAGAGAACCTCACAATGAACCATTTAGATGTGCTTACTAACCGCATAGGAGGCAGGCTTGTTGGATCTGACGCCTATGAAAATGCCACCTACTGGGCCGCATCTCTTTTTGAAAAATGGGGGCTAGAAACTCAAGTTATTGAAGTTGGTCAACTACCTGTTGGCTTTAACAGAGGGCCTTGGTTTGGTAAAATGCTTAGTGAAGAAGGTATGCACCTCCACTTTGCGACACCCTCCTACACATCTGGTACTAAAGGAGTACAAAGAGGTCACGTAGTTATGGAGCCAAAAACAAGAGCTCATTTTGAAAGAATGAAGGGTAAACTAAAAGGAGCCTGGGTACTAATTACAGGAGAGAGTGAAGGGTGGCCCATAGACTATTCAGATTATGCCGATACTGTAAGATCAATTATTATAAAAGAGAATGAGAAAATAGCTGCTTATAACGATTCAATAACCAAAATTAATAGAGCCAACCCAACTAAAGAGCCAATTAAGCTGAAAGAGTATAGAGATGCACCTGCTCTCTTTTATAAAGAGATGAGAGAGGCAGGTATTCTAGGAATAATTCAATCTTCTCCAGTTCCAATTAGAGCTCTATATGATAGGAACAATATTGATTACATGGATTTTGACAACCTTCCAACTTGCCCAGATATTAAACTAAACCAACACCAATACAAAATAATTGAACAGAAGGTTAGAGAGAGACACTATTTCCAACTAGAGTTTGATATTCGCAATCACTTTAAGCCAGGCCCTGTAAAGTACCACAATGTTATTGGCATTATAAGGGGTAGTGAGTTACCAGATGAGTATGTAATGAGCGGTGGGCATCTAGATGCTTTCGATGTAGCTACAGGAGGTGTAGATTGTGGGACAGGAGTAGCTCCCAATTTAGAGGCAGCAAGAATTCTTAGCTTGGCAGGTGCTAAGCCCAAAAGATCTATAGCCTTCTGTTTATGGGCTGGCGAAGAGTTTGGCCTTTGGGGCTCTCAACACTGGGTAGAGAACAATAGAGATAAACTGGAAAAAATATCAAACTATTTTAACCGCGATGGTGGCCCAACAGTTGCCAACTCACTCACGGTTCCACCTGCTATGTACAATAGCTTTAAGGCTGCAACAGAAGTCTTAAACCAAATTAACCCCGATTTCCCTTTTACATTAAAAGTAAGAACAACAGAGCCTAAACCCAAACCTAGAATAGCTGGAGGTTCAGACCATGCACATTTTGCCATAAATGGAGTTCCTACAATTAGCTTTGGTACGGGAGACCCAAAGGGGTATGACTTTAACTATAGAGAAATATGGCACACAGAACGTGACACATATAATATGAGTATCCCAGAATATATGGAGCACTCTGCTGTAGTAACAGCAATTGTTGTATACAATCTAGCTAATCAAGAGAATTTGCTCTCTAGAGAGGGCCTCTACAAAAAGCCAACAAAAAAAGAGAGAGAAAGCTCAAAAAACGGCAATAATAGAGGGAGTCTACTATAAAAGAGTATTAACTAAAAACTCTTTAAATAATCTCAATATCTTCTGTAGCAATCCAACCTTGTCTGCCGTCTGTTAATTCAATTCGTTTCCAACCTCCCAACTCCTCAATAATTTCTAACTTAGCACCTTCATGTAAAATAAAAAGAGTAGCCCCCGAATTGTCTGGAGAGTTTCTAATAGTAGCTACAGCATTCATAACTATAGCACTATCTTCTCTATGAAAAGCACTCCTTTGGTTCCAAGCAAAAATAGTAGAAACAATTACAAACAAGAGAGAGAGCATAGAGAGAAAGAAAGAGACTTTTCTAACACGAGCAGATGGCCCGTAACGAAAATTGAGTAAAAGAAGAGCAACTAATATTGAAAAAACAATAGAGATAATAGTCCAATAATCTGAAGAGAGTAAATAATTAAAATCTCTTATCCAAGTAACTAAAATAAACTCTGGCACCTCATCAATCTTATCTACAGTAAACTGTTTTGCATAGTTAAGATTCACTCTAATATCATTCCCAGAAGGATTTAACTTAAGAGCTCTCTGGTAGTAGAGAATTGATCGTCCATAATTTTGAGTTTTAAAATAACTATTTGCAATATTATAATAGAGAGGCCAAGAGATATACCCTTGCTCTTCAAGTAGTAGATACTCATCAAGAGCTCCACTATAATTGCCTTGAGCATAAAGTGAATTAGCACTACTCCACCTCTCTTTTTCGTCTCTTACTTCCACATTATCTTGACCCATTAAAACAGTGGGCGAAAAGAGTAAAAAGAGACCTATCGTAAAAACAACTATCTGTTTATTAATTTTACTGCACATAACTTATTAACTTTTGATAATGCTATTCTAAATAACCTTACAACTCCATTGAAGAGATTAAATCCAATGCTTTTGAATAATTTTTATCCATATTATCTCCTCCCAAATCGGGAGCATATCTTGCATACTCACACTGCTCAATGAGAGATAGTAACTGAGCAATATTCTCTTCTTTAACTCCTCTAGAAATAAGCAACTCCTCTATTTTATCTCTAGAGAGATCTGAAAGTGAAAGATTAAGTTTGTCTGAAATATACCCCAATACAGCTCTATGCAACTCCTCATAAAAGGCCGAATATAACCCCTCATTTAAGAGTTGTCCTGCGCTCTTAAGACGAACTCTTGCAATTTTATTAGCCTTCCTACTTCTAACCCCTGCAACATCTCTGTTTCTTTGAACTCTCTTAGAGAGGAATTTCTCTAAAAGCAAATAGAAAACGAAGATAAGCGCTAAAATAACAAAGTAGATTTGAGAGCCAAACAAGAAAACATTACCTCTTTTAAACAAAGGACGCCCAGAATGAATATATCTAATATCGTCTGCTATACTTCTTACAGCTTGCTGGTTTACCCCCAATGGCAAACCACTAGAAGAGCTATTAACTCCCGTAGCATCACCCACTTTAATTTTAAACTCATTAGTAGAGAGTGTTACATACTCCTTTTTAGCAATATCGTAGTAAGTAAAGAGAACAGGTAAAATAGAATACTCTCCTGGAGCTCTTGCAATTAAAGGATACTCAAATTTTTTACTGCCAGAAGCACCCCCAGCACCCTTATTAGAACTATCTGTTATTTTAGTGTCGTAAAGTTCAAATGAAGCTGGAATTTCTGGTTTAGGAGCCTCTATCAAATTTATATTTCCCGCACCATGTATATCAATTATAAGAGAAAGAGCCTCATTTGCATTTACACTATCTTTAGAGAGCTTTCCACTCATCTTAAAAGTCCCAACTGCCCCATTAAAAGAGGAGGGCGCTCCAGAGGGAAGTGGGTCTACCTTAACAGTTACTGGAGAAGAATAGACACGCTTACGTAAAGTTTGATATGAGTCAAAAAAATCGTCAAATATACTGCGCGAAGCCGAATTATTAGCCCGAATCTGAACCTGACACACCAACTCGGCAGCATCTATAGTAATAGAACCACTTTGCTGCGGAAGTAGAAGATATTTTTTAAGAAGGGCCGAATTATAAATTTGCCCGTTAACATTTTCTCTTATAAAATCAATATTTTGAGGAGTCTCAATCTCTTGGCTCCAAAAACCATTAAAAGAGGGAAATCTTACATCTTCAAAACCTGCTACAGGCACTCTGGTATATAACTTTATGGTTGCAATAAAGTGCTCTCCTGTAACTACCCTTCCTTTGCTTATAGATATTTTCATAAAAATATCTTGATTAGTTACTGTAGCACTACCCTTTTCATTTGACTCTTTTGATTTATCACTATCTGTTTTAACCACCTCTATATTCACTACAGAAGAGGAGTAGTTCTTACCATCAATTACCACAGATGCCGAGGGAATTTTGTACTTACCCTCTTTGTTGGCTTGAAGTATATAGGTGTAACTTACCTGAAAACTTTCTGTTCTCTTCCCATTTATAATTTTTGTACTACTCATTGTAGAAGAGGTAGGACCGGCCAATACATCTAGGCCAGTAATTGAAGGAGGGTTAAAAGAAGATGGCTCTCCATTCGAGGTAAATACCAAACGAAAAGTCTCTCCAACCTCTACAACCCGTGGTGCCTGAGCAGTGAAGGTTGTTTGGGCAACTGCAACAGAGGCAACTGCAAAAAAGAGAGTAAAAAGAACAACTCTCTTAAAATGGACTTTTTTTGCAAAACGCTCTATATATCTCATATCCTCTAAAATTACCAATTTTTCTCTTTTTGTTTACTCTTAAGAACTTTCGCCTTCTCTTTTTTAACTTTTTCTTGAGTCTCCTTCTCTTTGTTTTGAATTGCCTGCAACATCTGCTGAGCAGTTTGAGGAGTTATCTTAGGAGGGGGCTGATTCTCTTTTTTCTCTTGGTTGTCTTGGTTATCTTGGTTGTCTTGATTGTCTTGATTGTCTTGATTGTCTTGGTTGTCTTGGCTGTCTTGGCTGTCTTGGTTATCTTGATTCTCTTTATTGTCTTGGTTATCTTTGTTCTGCTCATTTTTAAGCATAGCCTGGGCGTAGGCTAAATTACTTTTAGTCTCTAAATCAGAAGGGTTTGCACGTAATGAGTTTTTATAGAACTCAACTGCCTCTGAATATTTTTTTTGATCTAAAGCATAATTCCCAAGATTGTGAAATACTTTAGACCCAAAACTTAGATTATCTAAAGAGTCTACAAGGTCTGAAACTACCTTTTGAGCCTCTTGGCTATTCCCCTTTTTATGCAAAGCGTTTCCAAGATTATATCTCCCAAAAACAGAGGTGGGGTTATTTTCTAAGGCCCTCCTATATTCCAACTCTGCCTTATCTATGTCTCCTTTAGAAAAAGCACGATTTCCAGATCTCACCTCTTCTCTTTCGGGTTGAGCAGCAGCTACTACCGCACAAAACATAAATACCAAAAATAAATATCGCTTAATCATATATAACACTCCTTTAGCTTATTTAAAAAAAACTCTACCCTTCCTCTCTGTTATAAGAAACTCCAAAATAAAGAAGAAGAGAGCAATGGCAAAAAAATACATATACTGCTCATTGAAATCTTCAAAAACAACAGAACTAAAACTCTGTTTATCCATATCTCTTATATGACCTACAATTGCCTCTAATCCAAAATCGCTATTCCCCGCTCTTATATATTTACCCTTTCCAGCTTGAGCTACCTGCAATAAAGTCTCTTCATCTAAACGAGTTACAACAATATTGCCCTCCTTATCTTTTAAGAGCTCTCCATTTGGCATAGGTATTGGTTTGCCCTCTTGTGAGCCTATCCCTATTGTATATATAACAGCACCCAACTCTGCTGCTGTTTTTGCTGCAGCAATAGGGTCGTCTTCATGGTCTTCTCCATCTGTTATTAGAATAATAGCCTTACTAGAGTTGCTGCTCTCACTACTAAAACTCTTTAGTGAGAGATTAATAGCTTGGGAAAGAGATGTCCCCTGTACGGGTACAGAGTTTGTGTTAATAGAGTTAAGAAACATTTTTGCAGAGACATAATCTGTAGTTATAGGTAACTGAACAAATGCCTGCCCTGCAAATACTATAAGACCAACTCTATCTTGGCGAAGCTTATCTGTTAAACGAGATATAGCAAGCTTGGCTCTTTCAAGACGATTAGGAGAATAGTCTTCTGCCAACATTGAGTTCGAAACATCTAGAGCAATCATTATCTCTATTCCAGCTCCCTCTACCTCTTTTATTCTAGCACCTAACTGAGGCCTAGCCAACCCAACTACAAAAAAGAAAAAGGCTATACTAAGAATAGATAATTTAATCCACCCTCTAGAAGAAGAGGCCCTAGGCATTAATTTTTCTAAAATAGCTCTCTCTCCCAACTTCTCTATTCTTTTTCTACGTACTCTTCTATTAACACCATGAAATAGAAAAAGTATTGGAACCAAAAGAATTAATAAAAAGTACTCGGCTTGTGCAAATTGTATCATACCATCTCTATTATTATGGAATTTTCCTCAATATAAAAAACCTTAAAAACATCTCTAATAAAATTGCCCCTAAAGCAATTAAAGCATAATTCATAAATAACTCTTTATAGATTGGAAAAGAGTCTACAGTGGTACGGCTAGTCTCCATCTTATTAATCTCACTGTAAATCTCTAACATCTTAGTATTATCTGTAGCTCTAAAGTATTTCCCACCAGTCTCTTGAGCAATTTGCTTCAAAAGTGCCTCATCTATCTCTACTTTTACCTGCTGAACCTGTACTCCAAAAGGGGTCATCACAGGGTAAGGTGCTACTCCCATTGCCCCTACACCAATTGTATAGACCCTAACTCCATAGGTTTTAGCAATCTCTGTAGCCATTAATGGAGCAATCTCTCCACGGTTATTAACCCCATCTGTAAGCAAAATAACTACTCGGCTTTTAGCTTTAGAGTCTTGTAACCTTGCTATTGCGGTAGCTAAACCATTCCCAATTGCTGTACCATCGTCTATAAGGCCTGTCTCTACCTCTTTCATCAAATTAATAAGAGTTGCCCTATCTGTAGTTAATGGACATTGAGTAAAACTCTCCCCAGCAAAGACAACAATTCCCATTCTATCTCTTGGGCGCTGTGCTATAAACTCAATTGCAATATCTTTGGCTGCACTAATTCTATCTGGGTTAAAATCTCTAGCTAACATACTAGTAGATACGTCAATTGCAAACATTATATCTATTCCTTCTGTATCTACCCTCTCAAAATCTTGAGAAGAGCGTGGCCTAGCAAGTGCTACAATAAGAGTTGCTAAAGCTATAACCCTTAACAAATAAGGAATATGTCTCATCATCTTTTTAAAACTCCCACCTTTGCTCATCCAAGGTAAAACAGAAGAGACATGAAAAGAGGGTGTATGCCCCTTTAGCTCCCTCCATATATATAATGCCACTAGAGGAATTAAAAGAAGTTCTAAATATAAAAGTCCAGGATATTCAAAAAACATATCTACTTATCTCCTTTTCTATTAGTTTTACTGTCTGATTCTTCTTCTAGTTGCTGCATATATGTAGAGTTAACAAACTTTATAGCAGCAGGTAGTGAGTTTTCACACTCATGCTCTTGTGCAGTATACTTCGCAAATTTCACTAAGTCTGAAAGAGTGAGTAAGTCTGATAACTCTTTATAAACTACCTTCTCTATCTCTTTATCAGATAAATCTTTTAATATCTCATTAGATGTCTGCTCCATTGCCTGAAGAGAAAACCTCACTTCTATATACTCTCTAAGAGTATCTGTAAGAGTAGTAAAAAACTCTTTCTGATTATTTTGCCAAAGTTTCTGTTCCCTTAATTTCTCTAACCTTCGCAAAGCAATAATGTGAGGTGGGTCTACTACAATTGGCTTACCAAATATATTTTTCTTCTCCCTTATGTTTTTAATTGCTTTTCTAATAAACCAAATTATAAGAAAAAGTAGAACTAACAGGCCCGCCCATGGAAGCGCCTCTTTTAACGAATAGGGGTAATTCATCTGTTCCTTTACATCAAATGGTTTATATGAAGTAGTGTCAATCTGTATAGTATTAACAACTAAGGAGCCACCATCAAATGAGAGAGTATCTGCTGTTCCATCACCCTTTATTTTGTAAGCAACAAAAGATGGCAGAGAGTATGAGCCACTATCAAACGAAGTTACAACCACTCTACTTTCAAGCTCAAAAACACCATCTTTTTGCGAAATAGTATCTGTGATAGGAGCAGTAACAAGCTCAACTCCTTCAGTAATAGGATTAGAAGGAGATGGGAAGAGAAACCTCTCTCCCTTAGCAAGAGATGTTTTAAACCTAAGAGTTAACTGATCTCCTATGAGAATTGTATCTTTTACTGGATAGTTCATCTATTTTACCTTTTTTTAAAGAGTGAAATAAGTCCCTTTACATAATCTTTATCAGTTGCAACAGAAATTGAATCTACTTTATACTTTCTTAGTACAAGATTTGTGTTTTCGGTTACAGTTCGGCCCCATCTGGAATAACTGTCTCTTACATTTCTGCTCGAGGTATCTACCCAAACCTCCTCTCTGCTCTCATTGTCAAACACCCTAATAAGACCAACATTTGGCAACTCTCTCTCCAGCTTGTCATAAACAGATATAACATATAAATCATGACGGCCTGCTGCCACTTTAAGAGCATTTTCATATCTAGGATATTGAGTATCTCCCACATCTAACATATCTGAAAGAAGAAATGCAGTACATCTTTTTTTGATAGCATTAGTTAAAAATCTTAATGCCTCTGAAATATCTGTACCTCTCTCTTCTGGCTCAAAGTCTAGCAATTCTCTCACTATTCTCAACAGATGGCTCCTTCCCTTTTTAGGCGGAATAAACTTCTCTACCTTAGAGCTAAAGAAAAGAGCTCCTACTTTATCGTTGTTTGCCGAGGCAGAAAAAGACAACACAGCAGCAATTTCTGTTACAAGCTCTTTTTTAGTTTTGACAGTAGAGCCAAACCATCTAGAGCCACTAACATCAATCATAAGTACAACTGTAAGCTCTCTCTCCTCTTCAAAAACTTTTACAAAAGGAGCATTCAATCTAGCTGTTACATTCCAGTCCATATTCCTTACATCGTCTCCAAACTGATACTCCCTAACTTCACTAAAAGCCATCCCCCTACCTTTAAATGCAGAGTGATATTCACCAGCAAAAATTTGTGTAGATAATCGCTTGGTTTTAATCTCTATCTTACGAACTTTCTTTAATAACTCCTTTGACATACTATGGAACCTCTACAGCATTTAAAATTTCTGTGATAATATTTTCCGATGTAATATTTTCTGCCTCTGCCTCGTAAGTTAACCCAATACGGTGTCTAAGAACCTCATAGCATACAGCACGTACATCTTCTGGAATAACATAACCTCGGCGCCTAATAAAAGCATATGCTTTAGAGGCCATTGCCAAGCTTATACTTGCTCTAGGAGAAGAGCCATAAGAGATTAGATCCTTTAATTTCTCTAAATTATAATCTTCTGGAGTTCTAGTAGCGTAAACAATATCTACTATATATCTCTCAATTTTCTCGTCCATATAAACTTCACGAACAACCTCTCTAGCTCTAACTATATCGTCTGGATTTAAAACACGAGCAGCTGTAGGGAAAACACCACTATTATTCATTCTCATAATAAGCTTCTCTTCCTCTTTCTTAGGGTAACTTACAACTACCTTAAGCATAAAACGGTCTACCTGAGCTTCTGGAAGTGGATAAGTCCCCTCCTGCTCAATTGGGTTTTGAGTAGCCATAACTAAAAAAGGCTCGGGTAACTTAAAGCTTGTATCTCCAATAGTTACCTGCCTCTCCTGCATTGCCTCTAAAAGAGCAGATTGAACTTTGGCTGGAGATCGGTTTATCTCGTCTGCAAGTACAAAGTTTGCAAAAATAGGCCCTTTTCTTATTTGAAACTGCTCACTCTTTTGACTGTAAATTAAAGTTCCTATAAGATCTGCCGGTAAAAGATCTGGAGTAAACTGAATTCTACTAAACTGAGCATCTACAATTGAAGCAAGAGTGTTTATAGCTAAAGTTTTTGCAAGACCTGGCACACCTTCAAGTAAAATATGGCCATTTGCCAACAAACCAATCATTAAATTTTCTACTAGATGCTTTTGACCAACAATAACCTTATTCATCTCCATAGTTACAACATCTACGAAGGCGCTCTCTTTTTGGATTTTTTCGTTTAGCTCTTTAATATTTACGGTTTCCATATAGAATGATTTAGTATTTTTGCAATTAAATTAAGCATATGCTACAAAATTAATGATAATTCGTCTATAATGCGCTTCTTTATTTCAATTTCATACAACGGAAAAGAGTTTTGTGGGTGGCAGAGGCAAACAAACGCTCCTTCCGTTCAGCAACAGCTAGAACATGCCTTCTCTGTTTACCTACGCGAAACAATTGAAATAACTGGTGCAGGCAGAACAGATACTGGTGTTCACGCTATAAATTACATAGCCCACTTCAACTCACTCAACACCCATCTAATAATAGAAGAGCACAATCTTACAGTTTACAAAATAAATGCCATTCTGCCCCCCTCAATTGTATTAAATAAGATATTCCCTGTTAATGAGCAAGCTCATGCCCGTTTCCATGCGAAAAGTCGTACATACCAATATTATGTACATTCAGCTAAAGACCCATTTTCTTCCAATTTTTCATATTTCTACCCTTACGAACTCAATTTGACAGCAATGAATAGGGCTGCACAACTAATAGTTGGGCAAAAAGATTTCACCTCTATGGCAAAACTACACTCCCAAACAAAAACAAATATTTGTACTGTAACAGATGCAGTTTGGGAACATGGAAGCCCACTGCCTACTCACCTTAGTAACTCACTAGTATTTACTATAACTGCCAACCGCTTTTTGCGTAACATGGTACGAGCAGTTGTAGGCACCTTGTTAGAGGTAGGCCGAGGAAGAAAAGAGCCAGAGTGGGTTATTGATGTATTAGAGAAAAAAGAGAGAAGCGCTGCAGGAAATTCAGTACCTCCACACGCTCTATTTTTAACAGACATTCAATATCCGTCAAATATTACAGAGCTCACTATAACTAACCTTCCTTAGTTAGAGAAATGCAGTTATAACTTTATCTTCTCATTAACTAACTTCACAATAAGAGCAGCAGTTCCTTTAATTCCTAATAGAGACGAATTTATACTTAAATCATATGAGCTAATCTCTCCCCATCTTTTATTGCTAAAATAGTTATAGTAGCTAGCTCTTCTCTTATCTATCTTATCAATTAAGTCTGAAGCCTTATCGGGATCTAAGCCTGTACGGCTACAGACTCTTTTTACCCTATCTTCTTTATCTGCTGTTATAAAAATATTTATACATGAATCACACTCTTCTAACACATAATCGGCACACCTACCCACAAAAAGCGCAGAGTCTTTAGATGCAAGCTCTCTAATTACATCACTTTGAATATTAAATAGAGTCTCATTACTAAGAAAACAGCCAGGAGAGACCTCACTTGCAGGAGAAGTTCTTAGCCCAAATAAGCTACCAATAAGTGAGTAGCTTTTGCTCTCATCGGCATTCTCAAAAAGCTCCTTGTTAATTCCACTCTTTTGAGAAGCAATCTCAATTAATTTTTTATCATAAAAATCAATACCTAATTTAGCAGCAACTAACTCTCCTATCTCTCTTCCCCCACTCCCAAATTCTCTTCCTATTGTAATTATAAACTTAGGTTTCATGATTCAATTGATTTAAGTGTACTTTTATTCTTTATTTTTCTATACTGAACAAGAAGCATATATGCAGCTACAGTTGCAGATAAACTATCGGCAATAGGAATGCTAATCCAAACTCCTTTAACTCCAAAATAATGAGGCAAGATTAAAAGCAAAGGGAGTAAAAACACTACCTGCCTAGTCATAGACATAAAAATTGCTTTGCCTGAGTGACCTATACTTTGGAAAAAGTTTGAAGTAACCATTTGAAAACCAATTACTGGAAAACAGAGAAAAATAACTTTTAAACCAGGCACAACAATCTCTATCAGCTCCCTATCAGAAGTAAATACTCTTGCAACCGCCTCTGGGAAAAGCTGGCTAATTATAAACCCCATTGTCATAACAGCTGTAGCCAACATAATTGTCTGCTTTAGAACTAGACTCACTCTATCAATTCTTCCTGCTCCAAAATTATACCCAGCTATAGGTTGCATTCCTTGATTCAAACCCATAATAACCATAAAATAGAGAGCAGCCATCCTATTTATAATCCCATAAGCTCCCACTGCTAAATCGCCACCGTTTTTAATGAGAGCTTGATTAAATACTATAATTATAACACTTGATACTGCATTCATAAGAAAAGGTGCAATACCAATTGAAAGAGAATCAATAACAATTTTTTTCTCTAACTTAAATACCCCCTTTTTTAAATGAATCTCATTTTTACTGTTGGTAAAGTGCTTTATTTGCCAAATTAACATAACAACTTGAGCTAAAACCGTTGCCAATGCAGCTCCTTTAATTCCCCATTCAAAAACAAAAATAAATAGAGGCGTAACCACTATATTAATAATTACTGTATAAATAGTTGCATACATAGACTTCTTTGGATTACCCGAAGCTCTCAATAAAGCGTTTAATCCAAAATACATATGAGTAACAATATTACCTGCAGTAATTATTGTCATATAATCGCTAGCAAAAGGCAATGTCTGTGGGCTAGCTCCAAAAAAGAGTAGAATAGAATCTAAGAAACAGAGTACAACAACAGTATATACACTCCCAAAAATAGCATTCAAAACAAATACATTACCCAATATCTTGTTAGCTGTTTTATAATCTTTTTGACCAAGTCTTAAAGACATAAGAGTTGCAGCCCCTATACCAACCAGCGAACCAAAAGCTGCAGCTAAGTTCATTAATGGAAATGTAATAGCCAACCCCGATATTGCAAGAGCTCCTACTCCATGACCAATAAATATACTATCTGTTATATTGTATAAAGATGCAGCCGTCATTGCAATAACAGAAGGAATAGCATACTTAAGCAGCAATTTCCATACACTGCCTGTCCCAAGTTCCGATACAGATTTTATTTTCTCCATAATTTAATCATGCAAAGTTAACATAAAAAAGAGTCCGTTTTGAGAGGGGAATTTTTTTTCGTAACTTTAATTCTTAAGTTAAAAAAACAATAACCTTTTAAATTGAAAAACTATGAGCATGTTTTGTAATCAATGTCAGGAAACTGCCAAAAATATTGGCTGTACCATAAAAGGGGTCTGTGGCAAAACCCAAGAGACTTCTAACATCCAAGATCTACTAATTTACTCTTGTATAGGCCTTTCTAAACTAACTATTGAGGCTAGAAAGCAAGGTATAGACACCAACCAAGAGAGTAAACATATTACAAACTCCCTCTTTGCTACAATCACTAACGCAAATTTCCATAACACCACTTTAATAGAAGAGATTAAAAAATCTCTCTCTTATCGCGACAATCTCAAAAAACAAGTTACTGTAACCACTCATGATTGCACAGAATGGAACTGCACAACAGAAGAGGAGTTTCTAAAGAAAGCCCAGAGTGTAGGCACTCTCACCTACGATAGCGACCCAGATATTAGATCTCTCAAACAATATATTCTGTTTGGTGTAAAAGGGATTTCGGCCTATACAGAACACGCATTTAACCTTGGACACGAAGAGCAAGAAATATTCAACTTTATGGAAGAGTCTTTGGTTATGCTATACAGGCCTATGACCTTAGATGCTATGTTAGACTGGGTAATGCGTACTGGAGAGTATGGGGTAAAAGTTATGGCTCTATTAGATAAAGCCAATACAGAAACATATGGAAACCCAGAGATGTCCCAGGTAAATATTGGAGTTGGCAAAAATCCAGGAATCTTAATAAGTGGCCATGACCTAAAAGATTTAGAACAACTTCTTATTCAAACAGAGGGAAAAGGAGTAGATATCTACACTCACTCAGAGATGCTTCCATCTCATGGATATCCTGCTCTCAAAAAATACAAACATCTTGTAGCTAATTATGGTGGAGCATGGCATACTCAACTGACAGATTTTGAATCATTTAATGGCCCAGTTCTTTTCACTACCAACTGTCTTGTACCTCCACGTAAAACAACAACCTACAATGATAGAATTTTCACGACTGGAGCAACAGGTATGCCAGGTTGGAAACCTATTAACAAGAAACTTCCTAACGGGCATAAAGATTTTTCAGAAATAATAGAGATGGCAAAAACCTGCCCACCCCCTACAGAGATTGAAACTGGTAGTATAACAGTAGGGTTCGCACACAACCAAGTACTTGCATTAGCAGATAAAATTCTTGATGCAATAAACTCTGGAGCTATCAAAAAAATGGTAGTAATGTCTGGATGCGATGCTAGACAGAAAAGCCGTGAATACTACACCGAATTTGCAAAAAAACTACCGAAAGATACTGTAATATTAACATCTGGTTGCGCAAAATATCGCTACAACAAGCTTGAACTAGGAGATATTGGTGGAATCCCTAGAGTTTTAGATGCAGGGCAGTGCAACGACTCCTACTCTTGGGCTTATGTAGCACTTAAGTTGAAAGAAATTCTTAAACTAGACAACATAAACAAACTCCCAATAGTATTTAATATAGCTTGGTATGAACAAAAAGCCATAATTGTACATATGGCTCTACTATACCTAGGAGTTAAAAATACTCATATTGGACCAACACTTCCAGGGTTTATGACTCCTAATGTTTTAAAAATTGTAAATGAAAAATTTGGAGTTCAGACTATTAAAAGTGTTCAGGAAGATATGGCTATATTTGGGCTAAACTAAGCTCTATTAAGTAATGTTTACTTTTTATAATATATGGTAAATGAACTAAAAACTAAAGAAGAGTGTTAGTATAAAGTATATAAATAAAATATTGACATTCGTTAATGTAGCACTGCATTGATTAATGCAGTGCCTAAAACCCAAACCATGAGTGATTTAAAATTCTTTAACAAAAATCAAAAACTCAACTCAATAGACAAAAAAGCAATTATAGATTTTCTGTACAACCATCTAGAACAATTTGGAGACCCCAAAAAAGATATAGAGAATTGTATAGACTATGCACTAGAAGAGACACCCTCTTTTGGTGGGTTTATTATTGCCTACTACAAAGGCTCCCAAATATTGGGGGTAGTAATTATTAACAAAACAGGAATGAAGGGATTTATCCCTGAAAACTTCTTAGTTTATATAGCAACACACCAAGAACATAGAGGAAAGGGTATTGGTAAAAAACTAATGCAAGAAGCCATAAAACATAGTGAGGGAAATATTGCTTTACATGTAGAACCAAATAATCCAGCCAAAGGGTTATACGAGAGTCTAGGGTTTACCAACAAATACCTTGAAATGCGTTTAATTCAAAATAGTTAATAATGGCCTATGTTACTTTAAACTCAGATAAACTGAGCGCTAATTATGATTTTCTAGACAAACTGTTCAAAAAAAGAGGTATTGAATGGTCTGTAGTAACTAAAATGATGTGTGGTAACAAAGAGTTTCTTACTGAGTTGCTTAAGTTAGATATAAAACAGATTTGTGACTCACGAATCTCAAATATTAAAACTATAAAAAACATTAGACCAGATATTCAAGCTATCTATATTAAGCCCCCAGCAAAAAAAGCAATTCCAGGTGTGGTAAAATTTGCCGACATAAGCATGAATACAGAGATAAGCACAATTAAATTGCTATCAAAAGAAGCTGTAAAGCAGAATAAGAAGCACAAGATTGTAATTATGCTAGAGATGGGAGAACTCAGAGAAGGGGTACTTCATGAGAATTTCATAAATTTTTATGAAAAAGTTTTTAGCCTAGAAAACATAGAAATTATTGGTATTGGCACCAATCTTAACTGCCTGTATGGAGTTCTGCCTAGTCATGACAAACTAATTCAACTTAGCATATACAAGCAGCTAATTGAAGCTAAGTTCAATAAGAAAATAAAGTATCTTTCTGGTGGCTCTTCTGTAACCATTCCTCTAATTTTTCAAGATTTACTACCGAAAGGAATAAACCATTTTAGAGTTGGTGAAACACTATACCATGGAACAGATGTTTATAACGACTCTGTAATAGAAGGTATGGAGGTAGACCTATTTCAACTATACGCTCAAATTATTGAGCTTAAACAGAAACCAGGCATTCCTATAGGAGAGTTAGGTACTAATTTAGAAGGGGAATCCTTTGAACCTGAACCAGATATGAGCAGCAATATTAGTTGCAGAGCTATACTAGATGTAGGCCTTCTAGATATAGATAGAAATCACTCCAATCCAAAAGACCCAGATGTAAAAATAGTTGGAATAAGCTCAGATGTTACTGTTGTAGACCTTGGCAATAATGAGAACAACTATAAAACAGGAGATTTCATAGAGTTTAAAGTAGACTACACAGGCCTACTTAAAATTCTCAATTCAAAATATATAGATAAATATGTAATCACCAACCAAGAATAACAGATACCTCCATATATGAGGAGTTTATTTCTAAAAATTACTCTAGCTGTTGCTCTTCTTACAAGAGCAACAGTTTCTTATTCCCAGCCAGCATATATAGAACTTGGAGTAGCACCAGGATATAGTCTCTTTAAAGATAATGCTACATCGCCCCTTTTCTATAAGGGTAACACACTCTCTATTACTGGGGCATGGCTCCTTCCAAAAAAAAACAATGAGAAGCTTGCTTCAATTAACTACACATTTGGCAAACACTCAAATAGTTACAATAACACTAACAACTCTGCTAGGTTTTATAACTTAGAATTTAGCTACTTACAACTCTACTTAATAAATAAGCTCTCTAGCAAGAAGCTGAAAGTAAAAATAGGGGCAGGAGTAATATCTACTCTTAATATTAGAGAGAATAAAGCACTTATGAACAACTCTCTAGGCATTGAAAGTATCTCAAATATACTATTTTCAACAAAGGTATCTAAGCCTATTTTTATGATAAAGCATAAAAAGTCTACCTTGGTAGATGAACTCTCTTTAATATTAAATGTAGGTATAATAAATATGAATTACAGACCTGGATATGCCTATAACTACATGCCTAGTATTAAAGACTCACATGTAAAAAACATGACAGACTACCATTTCTCTCTAAACGGATTCAGGTTAAACTCAACAATTCAATATTTCAAACAACTGCAAAATAAAAATATTCTTGGATTCTCATATAACTTTAGTGCCTATAACGCTCCTGGCAAGTATGAACCTTTCAGTTATTCAAGACACTGCATAAAACTCTCTTTTTTGCTAAACTATAAATAACTACCTAATGAAAAAGAGACTAATATATCTATTAATCATTCAAATAATTTCACTCACTTCTTGCCATAAGTGGCTATTAGATAATGAAGTGGCATCTAAAGACCCATTTATTAATTTCCACTACTTGTGGAATGAAGTAGATAAAAAATATGCCTATTTTGAATTAAAACAGGTAAACTGGGATTCTATAAAAATAGCATATCACTCTAAACTCTACTATGGAATATCAGAAGATACACTCTTTACAATTCTTGGCAATATGCTAAACCAACTCAGAGACGATCATACAAACCTTATCTCTCCATTTAACACCTCTAGGTACAACGTATTTGTACAAGGAGACGACAATTTTGAATATAAAACAATTCAACAACATTATATCAGAGAGAGCGAATACACTATAGGTGGGTTTAAACATGGATTCATTAATGGCTACAACATTGGATATATACGCTACGGCAGTTTTGCAATATCTGTAAATAATAGTGACTTAGATTTTATTTTAGAAAGGTATAAGAATACAAAAGGGATAATAATTGACCTAAGAGAAAACAGCGGGGGAAATTTTGTAAACATCCCTAAGATTTTGAGCCGTCTTACAGACAAAAAAATTTTAGTTATGTACAATAGAACTCGGAATGGCACTGGAAGAGAAGATTTTGGCCCCTATGAGCCATTCTACATCTCTCCTTCCAATAGAACTAAATATGTTAATAAACCAGTTATTGTATTAATAGACAGGGGCTCATATAGCGCAACAACTTTTTTTGCATTGGCTTCTAAAGCAATGAGTAATATAACTCTTGTTGGAGATAAGACAGGAGGTGGTGGTGGCTTACCTAACGGAGGGCAACTCCCTAACGGATGGACATACAGATTTTCAATTACACAATCTTACGATTTAAATAAAATTAACTATGCCGAAGATGGTGTAGAACCAGATTACTACGTTCATCTAGACTGGGACAATCGCTCACAAGACCAAATAGTAGATTTTTCAATTAACCACATACTTAAAAAATAACTACCTTTGTATTCAATTTTCTCAACTAAAATGGTTTCTAAAAAACAAATAGAGAGTGCAGCAGAAATAATTAAATCTGGTGGATTAGTTGCATTTCCTACAGAAACGGTATATGGCCTTGGTGCAGATGCACTTAACCCAAATGCTGTAGCAAAAATATTTATTGAAAAAGAGAGACCCTCATTCGATCCCTTAATAATACATATATCAAATATTAAAGATGTTGAAAGGCTAACAAAAGAGCACGATCATAGAGTAGATCTCCTCGCAAAAATGTTTTGGCCTGGGCCTCTTACTATAGTTCTTCCTAAAAGTGATATTGTCCCAGACATTGTAACCTCTGGGCTTCCAACTGTTGGTATAAGAATGCCAAACAATAAAATTGCACTAGATTTGATTACAACTGCCGGCTCCCCTATAGCTGCACCTAGCGCAAATAAGTTTGGGCGAATCAGCCCCACAACTGCATCTCATGTTAAAAAACAGCTAACTGGAGTTGAGTGTGTTCTAGATGGTGGCCCATGCCAAGTTGGAATTGAATCTACTGTTATCTCTTTAAATAGAGATGGTTTTGTAATTCTACGCGAAGGAGCAATAACCTCAGATAACCTTCAAGAAGCTATACCACAATCTAAAGAAGAAAAGACTAAATCTCCCTTAGCCTCTCCTGGGTTGTTACAATCTCATTATAGCCCAGAAAAACCTCTCTTTATACTAGAGACAAAAGACATGAGCACAGCAGGGCTCTTAGAATATCATTTATCTAATAAAAAACTACCCAAAGGAAATGGTGCCTTTATCTCATTCTCTGGCAAAAAAATCCCTAGTTTTTCCCACACTGAGTACCTCTCAAAAAATAGAGACCTTAAAGAAGCTGCTATAAATCTTTTTAGTATTCTCCATAAACTTGAAGACAATCTAAATATAGATTATATTGTAGCTGAATCTGTTCCCCTTGAGGGAATAGGGAGAGCTATTATGGATAAATTAAATAAAGCTGCTCACAGATACAATAATAAATAGTTAAATTATTATAATATGAAAAAGAGAGTCTATCTACTAATATTAACAATCGTAATTACAGCTTCTACCCAAAGTTGTGGAATTTTCAATAGAGAGGTTAAAACTGTTCAATACAGCAGCTCATTTAACAATAATGAGATAACACTAATAATGGAAGCAGATACTACTACTCCTCTAAGAGTTTTGAAAACAACTAATTTAAAAGATTCAATTATTCTTAGAACTAAATGTGACAATATTACTCCCAATACTAAAGATCCTTTTCTAAATACACTTATTAAGAGAATGTATGCAACTGTTGCAGATTCTGCCTCTCTGGGTGTTGGAATTGCAGCTCCCCAAGTTGGAGTTTCAAAAAATATAATTTTAGTACAAAGAGTAGATAAAGAGGGAGAGCCATTTGAAGCTTATATTAACCCTAGAATTATTCAATGGACAGATAAAAAACAAGAGTGTCCAGAAGGGTGCCTCTCCATTCCAAATATAAGAGGTGTTACCAAAACAAGAGCTTACGCCGTTTTAATTGAATATTACACACCAGCAGGAGAAAAAAAGAGCGAGATGGTAGAGGGATACACAGCAGTTATTTTTCAACATGAGACAGATCATTTGAATGGAATTTTATTCATTGACCACCTATAAAATTATTATTTCAAAACAATCTTTAGAAAAGAGGTAAAGACATCTATACCCTTATTTATATCAACTACTTTTATATATTCATTAAAATTGTGAATAGCTTTAAGTTGCTCTGAATCTACTACCATAGGGTTTATCCCATAAACTGGGATACCCAAAGCTCTATAGTAGTTATTATCTGTAGAGGCAGGCAATAACATTGGTATTACATCTGCACCATTATACTCCTTTTTAATAGCCACAGCAATTTGATCGAAAAAATATTCAGGAATGGTCCCTTTTGCACTGGCACCTCGGCTTACAACCTCAACTTGAACAATAGTATCTTGAATTAATGAATAGATATGCTCTATAATCTCTTCTGGCTCTGTCCCTGGTAAAAGGCGAACATCTAAATATGCACTCTGCCTGTTTGAAACCTGATTAAGCCCCCTTTTACTGCTGCTAAATCCGGTAAGAGTAATTTTATTAGTAATTATATCTCTTATCTCTGGGTCATTTTTTGAAAACTTATACAACAACTTCTTAAAAACTCTTTTATTGGGCTTTTGCATTAGTTTCCCTTTAACACCTCCTACTACTCTACCCAAAGAAGAGAACATCAACTCTGCCTCTTCTGTCATAACAAGGGGCATTGGCTCATTTAATAACTCATATAATCCATTAATCATGAGCATGCTAGCATAATCACATTCTACAATTGAAGCATGCCCTGCCAAATCTGTGTTCCAGCTAAGTTTTAGCCAAAGATTAGATTTTTCTATTATTGAAATTCCAAAAATTGGCCTCTTCTTAGAGATAAAACCTAAATTGCACATTCCAGCACCCCCCTCTCCAATTAAGACCACTGGGTTAAACTTTTCAATAAAATTTTCTGAAATGATTTTACTTCCAGTTTCACCTCCTGTCTCTTCTCCTGAAACAAATAGAATAGTTACATTGTATGGAAGCTCTCTTTCATAGGCCTCCTCTACAAAGTTTTTCAATGCAAAAAACTGAATAATAGCTAGCCCTTTATTGTCCATAGAGCCTCTTCCCCATACTTTTCCATCTTCAATAGCACCACTAAATGGAGAGTAATTCCACTTTGTAGAATCTCCTGGAGGGACTACATCTATATGATTGTGGAATACAATATTTGGTTTCCCTGAAGAGAGCGGATATAACGAAGCACTAAAATTTACCGATCCTGGGATATCATTAATATAATTGACAATTAAACCTGCCTCTCGGCATTTCAAAGCCATGAACCACGCAGCTCTATTTTCGTATCCTGTTACCGAAGGTATTCTAACATATTCTTTTAAAAGCAAAACTGCATTAGATATTGAATCATGTTTAGGAGCAACAAAACTCTTTTCTCCATAGGAGAATGTAGGGTTAAGTAAAAGCAGCAGAAACAAAAAAGATGCTAATGATTTATTAATTTTTACATATAATTCTCTCATAATAATTCTCCTCTAATTTATAAAATTAATAAAAAAAGTTGCCAAGCACAACTCTTAAATTACAAATTAATAGAGTAAATTTGCAAAAACATATTTTTAATAAATATATACCAATGGATAACGCAAACTTTAATATTGAGCTAACATATCTTACTATAGAAGACTACCTAGAATTGAAAGAGGTAATGATTGAATCTTACCAGCAAATCTCTTCTTCTTACTGGCAAGAACACCATATAAAAAAACTTCTAAAAATATTCCCAGAAGGGCAGGTAGTAATGAAAGTAAATGGCCATGTAGCAGGTTGTGCATTATCTATTATGGTAAAGCAAAGTCTTGTAGAAGAACCTCATACGTATAAAGATATCACCTTAAACTACACATTTGACACACACAATAAATATGGAGATCTACTATACGGCATAGATGTTTTTATCAAACCCGAATATAGAGGACTTCGTCTTGGAAGAAGAATGTATGACTTCAGAAAAGAGCTTTGCGAGAATAAAAACCTCAAAGGTATTGTATTTGGAGGAAGAATGCCAAATTACCATAAGTATGCAAACGAATTAACACCAAAAGAATACATTGCAAAAGTCAAGTCAAAAGAGATAGAAGACCCAGTTATTAACTTCCAACTTTCAAATGACTTTTACCCAGTTCGAATTTTAAAAGGGTATTTAGAAGGCGATACATCTTCTCAGGAGTTTGCCCTACTTCTAAAATGGGACAACATCTATTACGAAAAAAAATCTACTAAAACCCAAAGTAATAAAAGAGTGGTACGCTTAGGTCTAGTACAATGGCAAATGAGACCATATAAAGATATAGAAGAGATTATAGAACAAGTAGAGTTTTTTGTAGATGCACTCAGTAGTTACAAAAGCGATTTTGCTCTCTTCCCAGAATTTTTCAATGCTCCTCTTATGGCTAAGTACAACCATTTAAGTGAACCCGATGCAATAAGAAAACTAGCAGAATATACAGAAGATCTCTCAGAAGAGCTCTCTAGACTCTCTCTCTCATACAATATTAATATTATTACAGGAAGCATGCCCAAAGTGATTGATGGCGAACTATATAATATTGGATATTTATGCAAAAGAGATGGCTCAATGGAGCTTTATGAAAAGATACATATAACTCCAGACGAAGATAGAGTTTGGGGCTTAAAAGGGGGTAAATCAATTAAAACCTTCGATACAGACGCTGGGAAAATAGGGATACTTATCTGCTACGATGTTGAATTTCCCGAACTAGGAAGGATTCTTGCCGAGGAGGGAATGGAAATTCTATTTGTACCATACCTTACAGATACTCAAAACGGGTACTCCCGAGTTCGCCATTGCTCACAATCCAGAGCAATAGAGAATGAATGTTTTGTAGCCATAACGGGGAGCGTGGGTAATCTACCAAAAGTTCAGAATATGGATATTCAATATTCCCAATCTATGGTGTTCACTCCATGTGACTTCCCATTCCCAGTTAATGGAGTAAAATCTGAAGCGACACCCAACACAGAGATGATTCTTATCTCAGATGTAGACTTAGACCTTCTTCGTGAACTGCACAACTACGGCAGCGTTAGAAACCTTAAAGATAGACGAAAAGATCTATATAAATTAGAGAAAATAGAATCGAAGTAATCCTCTTTGAAATATGGCTCAATTATTGTATTTTTGCAAGTTATAAACAGATAAGAAATATAAATCATATTTAACAATTAACATCAATTATGATAACTCTTTTTCTAATGGCTTTGGGACAGGAAACTGCAGAAGCTCTTACTCAGATTCCCCCTATTAAGGAGGAACTTTCATTTTCTCTAATAAGTATGGCTTTCAAAGGTGGATGGATAATGATTCCACTTCTTGCACTATCAATAATTGCTATATATATATTTGGAGAGAGATGGTGGGCAATACGCAAAGCATCACAAATAGATGAGAACTTCATGAAAAACATACATGACTATATTCATGAAGGCAAAATTAAAGCTGCTGTAAACCTATGTCAAACTCAAGAAACTCCTATTGCAAGACTTATAGAAAAAGGGATAGAGAGAATAGGCCGCCCATTAAACGACATTCAAACTTCTGTAGAAAACATGGGTAACGTAGAGATCTCTAGACTAGAAAAAGGGCTACCAATATTGGCTACAATTTCTGGAGGTGCCCCCATGATTGGTTTTCTTGGCACTGTAATTGGCATGATACAAGCCTTTTATAATATGTCCCAAGCAGGAAGCAATGTAGATATTACACTCCTATCTGGAGGAATCTATACAGCCATGGTTACTACCGTTGCTGGACTCACAGTAGGAATCCTTGCATATTTTGGATATAACTATCTAACAGCTCGCATAGATAATATTGTCTATAAAATGGAGAGCAATACAATTGAGTTTATGGATCTACTCCACGAACCTGCAAGCAAATAAATTTTTAATTATGGCTATTAAACGTCGCTCAAAAGTAGACCCATCGTTCAGTATGTCTTCTATGACAGATATTGTATTTTTGTTACTTATATTTTTCTTGGTAACATCTACTCTAGTAAACCCCAATGCATTAAAACTACTTTTGCCCAAAAGTACAAATCAAATATCGTCAAAAGCCTTAGTTAGCATCTCAATAAGACACTATCTACAATCTAATACTTTTTCATATCACATTAACGGGAAAAACACCCCTGTTCAACTTTCCGATATAGAAAAAATAGTCCAAGAAGAGCTTATGGAGTCAGAAGAACCCACTATTTCACTACATGTAGATAGAACAGTCCCAATGGAGCAGGTTGTAAACATTATGAATATAGCTAAGCGAAATCAATATAGAATAATTCTTGCTACTGCCCCAGAATAATATTGTTATTAAAGAACCCACTTAAAAAAATGTCTAAAGTCCCAAAAAGAGCAACAAAAGATGAAAGACGCGCAAAAACTATAGGCGTCTCTATGGCTATAGGGTTTCACCTACTGCTTGTAACTCTTTTTTTCAATACTGGACTTAAAGTCATTTACCCGCCTCCCACCGAAACTGGAATTGTAATTGACTTTGAATTAGATAGCCCTAAACCAATAGAGGTTAGCAGTGGACATGAACCAAGAGTTGAGCGCTCAACCCCCAATCAAGAGATACGTCTAGTACAAAGATCTGAATCTACAATTGAGAGCGAAGGAGCAAATGCTGGAGCCGAGAGCACCATGGGAGAGACAGGAGATATAGAGCAATTTGAGCCACCTAGGCCCAAGCCAATTGACAGAAGGGCTCTATTCCCTTCGGCTGCCAATGCAGATTCTACAGCTCCTCAAACAGCAAAAAAAAGCAGTGAAAAAGTAACCGCAGGGCACTCCTTAGGAAACACAAAAACAGGCTCAATAGAGGGAGATCCCAAAGCTAAACTTGCTGGTAGAAGCGTTATGGGCTCTCTGCCTAAACCAGAATACAACGTCAATAAATCTGGAAAAGTGGTAGTTAAAATTTCTGTAGATCAATATGGTTCTGTAGTTAATGCAACCCCTGGAGCCACAGGTACTACAGTGCAAGATAAAACTCTATGGGAAGCTGCAAGGAAAGCTGCACTCAATGCTAAATTCAACTTAAGCTCTCAAGCACCCACAATACAAGAAGGGACAATTACCTATATTTTCCGCTTGAAATAAAATTTTCCGGGAGATGATTATTCGTAACTTACTCACTGTGCAATAGTTAGCTTTTAAAAATAAGCCCTTTTGGGCTTATTTATAAAAATCAAACACCTGGTTACTAGATATTTACTTGTAATCATCTCCTGGCAAAGTTTGCTTTGCTCTGCTCAACAGCAGCAAATAGACAGCAGCTTTAATTATTCATACCTAAGTGCTTCAATAGGATCTAACTTAGAAGCTCTAACAGCAGGTATATATCCCGAGGCAACACTTACCAAAAGACAGACTGCTACACCAGAAAAGATCCAAAACCATGGCATAACAAATGGGCCTCGCATAATTAAAGCAGTAACATTACCCACTGCAACTCCCAATAAAATACCAAATAGCCCACCTAATTGACCAATAACTATAGATTCAAAAAGAAACTGCTGTTTTATTGTTTTAGAGTTTGCTCCCAATGCTTTTCTAGTTCCAATTTCACGAGTTCTCTCTTTCACAGAAACTAACATAATATTCATTAAACCAACAGCTGCTCCCAATAAAGTTATACTACCTATTATAAATGCAGCAATAGTTACATATGACAGTACTTCCATAATACCCTCCATAAAAGCATCTGATCTAGTAATTCTAAAATCTGAAGAGTCTATAGGGCTTAACCTTCTAATAGAACGAAAAAGTTGCTCGGCAGCATCTATCGCTTTTGTCTGGTTTTCATCTAAAGGTATTACTCCAATAGAGAAAAAGGAGTTTTCACTTAAAAAAACACCTCTAGCATTAGAGAGTGGAATCCACACCTGACTATCTACTCCACCACCAAAAGTTGCACCTTGCTTCTCTAAAACTCCAATAATTTCATATCTAACAGCACCCACTGTAATAACATTACCAATAGGGTTTTCTCCTTTAAAAAGTGAGTACGCCACACTAGAGCCTATTACAGCAGTAAAAGCAGAAGACTCTATGTCACTAGAATGGAAGCCCCTCCCAAGAGCAATTTTTGCACCAACAAATCTTAAATTGTTTTCATCTACAGCTATAACTCCAATTGTAGGGTTAGTTTTTACAGAACCAGCCTTTATTGTAGCATTTCTTAATGCAGTAGCAGAGATTGTTACAACAGATGGAGTTGTATAACTCTCTGCAAACATTTTTGCTTGACTATAAGTTATATTTCTTCTATTTAAAACTCTTGTCCTTCTTACTCCAGATTGAGTATCGGAGAAACTAGACCTTATAGAGAATGAGTTGGCACCCATTTTGCCAAAATTGTCATTCATAAGAGCCTTTAAAGAATCTGTAGCCGTAAGGATTCCAACTAAAGATGTTATTCCTATAGCTATTATCATTATGGTTAAAACAGACCGAAGCTTACTACTTTTAATAGATCTCATAGAGACCCTAAAGTTCTCTTTAATGAGTGGATTTAAACCTGCTTTAAGTTTTGGGCCTGTAACAGTGGCACACATGGTCAGTTATTTACATCTATTAATTTGTAAAAGTAGGAAAATATATCTTATTAACATAACTTTGCGCCCAATAAAGAATAAATGATAAATAAGCAATTTTCAAGTCGTGCCGGAGCTGGAGCTTCGGGCAGAGACAGTAGGGACAACAACCAATCGAGAGATGGTAACCGCAGAGATGCGAAGCCATTCGATAGAGATCGCAAACCCTTCAACAGAGATCGCAGAGATGCGAAACCATTTAATAAGGACCGCAGAGATGCGAAGCCGTTCGATAGAGACCGCAAGCCATTCGATAGAGACCGCAAGCCGTTCGATAGAGATCGTAAGCCGTTCGATAGAGACTCGAAACCGTTCGATAGAGATCGTAAGCCGTTTGATAGAGACCGCAAGCCGTTCGATAGAGACTCGAA
>Ga0265293_10002492_pt1 | contig 36751 bp, 31 predicted proteins | sample Munlanlewell138R_FD_192505 | JGI IMG/M metagenome (GOLD analysis project Ga0265293, IMG submission 192505) | Leachate microbial communities from a municipal landfill in Southern Ontario, Canada - Leachate well 138R | ecosystem: Engineered > Solid waste > Landfill > Unclassified | place: Canada... | reverse complement strand
ATAATATCATATTACAGAATGAAAGAATATGACTTTGAAAGATGTGTGGATATATTTAAAAAAGGAAGAAGCTTGGATGATGAATTAAGAATTGCATAAAATTGGTCTTGATTTTTCAGCCATCATAGTATTTATGAAAATTTTGAGTTAGACAATGTAAGAATCTCAAAGCATGAATTTATAAAAAAACAGATAAAAATTATATTATTTGTAAGATTACAAAAATATAAAAAATAGTTTTTAAGCCAGAAAATATTTGAAAAAATAATTTGATTTGACAAAGTAATAATGAATTTTTCTGACTTTTGATTATTTACCAAGATTAAAATGGAGGATTTGTATGTTTGAAGATGAATGTGAAGATAAAGAATATCTAGAGAATAAAATAGCAATTGAAGGTGATGAAGAAGTAGAAGATGGTATAGATATCTTAAAGAATGAAATTATTAGTTTTGTTGGAAATTTTTCTTTGCCAGATTATAAACTTAAATTAGATAAGAAGATTTTTATAAAACCTGAATTTCAAAGAAATGAAGTATGGAATTTTAAGCAAAAAAGTAAATTAATTGAATCTTTTTTAGCATCATATCCAGTACCACCTGTAATTCTCTATAAGCAAAAAGGGGAAGAAAGTTATTTAATAATTGATGGATTTCAAAGAATTTCTACAATTTATTCTTATTATAATAATGAATTTAAATTATTGGTATTTAATGAAAGTCTTAAAAATAAATTTTATAATGAATTATCAGATAAAGCTAAAAATAAGTTAGATAATTCTTTTTTGCATTGTACTATTGTAAGAGAAATTGAACCTAAAAATAATAGTAAAATTTTTTTGTATAATTTGTTTGAAAGGTTAAATACTGGGGGAAAAACTTTAAATGCTATGGAAACAAGAAGAGCGTTATCCTATGGCAAATTAATAAAAGAATTGGAAAAACTTAATGAGGACCGTAATTGGCGATTGATTTATGGTAAAAATGAGCCTGACAATAGGTATTTAGATTTGGAACTCTTAATTAGATTGTATGCTTTTTTTAAAAAATTCGATAGAAACAAATATGAATTAAAAAAGTTTTCAAGCATGAGAATTTTTTTAGATGAATTTGTTAATTCGAATGCAGAAGAAGGAATAGGAAATTTTGAGAACATTTTTAAAAAAACTACCAAAATTATTATAGAAAATTTAGGGGAGAATCCATTTATTTTGCATAGTAAAAGAGCTAATTATTTAATTTTAGATTCCATTATGAGTTCTATTCTGATTTTACATGGAGATATTAGTTGCTTAAAAGTGAAATTTGATAATATAATGGAAAAATATCGAGATTACTTTGAAGATAAATCTGGAACTTTATCAAGAAGACGTGTAGAAGAAAGATTGAAATTTGTTTTAAAGGAATTAAAAAATGAGTGAGTTTTTAAAAGATATAAAAAACTATTATTCAATTGTTGAAGAAATTCAAAATAAACTTAATGAATCAATTGAATTTAAAAATATTTCTTTTGATTATTTATCAATGCATTTATATGCAAATTTTGAAAAAGACTTGAATTGTATTATAAAAAATAAAATTGCAAAAAAAAATAATTTTACAAAAAATTATATTAACTTTTTATTAAAAAGTGACAAAAATTTGCATAGAGGTTTAGGTAAGGAGAAATTTAAAAATTTCATTAAATTAATATTTAATATTGAAATTAATACTAAAATTGATAATTTCGATTGGGATTTGTTTACGAAATTTATTACATTTAGACATACTTTGGCACATGGAGCTGGGGCTTATCAAAAAAATAAAGAAGAATTAATAAATAATATTAAAGATTATAAAGTTCTAATTGGAATTTTTGAAAAAATATTAATTGAATTGAACAAAATAAAAAAAATAAAAAAAATAAAAATGAATTAAGATAAATTATCTTATTTGAAGAAACTAGAATTTTATCAATAAAAAGATACATATAGGATGTGTTTGGACTATTTTGTAAAAAAAAGGTACTTGTTGGAAGATTCTTATAGTTTCATTGTCATTAATCATTTTTATTATTGCTTTTTTTTCTTTATTTTTGTCTTTTATTAACTCTAAATCATATTTTTCAAAATTATAAAAATCTGAATTTATTTTAGCTGAAATATTATTTGGCAATGATTGTTTTTTTACTTTAGAACAAATTTTACATTTTCTATGGATTATTATATTGTTTTTATTATTAATTGAATCTAATATTAATTTTTTTGCAAGTTCAATCTTATCCATTTAATTAAACCTTTAAATTTAGTAGTTGCTTGATTTTAAATGTATATTTTCTATTTTTAAAAACAAACCTTTCATTGTCTGAACAGATTATTTCTATGTGTTTTTGCTTTTAATTTTTCAAATAAATTCTGATATTTATCTTTTATTTCTGATTTTATTCCTAAAGTATGTATAACTATATTGTTTATTAAATTGGAATCTATTTGTAAATATATTATTATTATTATTATACTATCGGATATGTTGAATATTAGATTTATTTTATCTTTATAAATTGTTTCTATTGTTTTATGTTTTAAGATTTCATTTGGTGAAAATCATTATAAAAACATATTTATAATATGAATTTTTAATACCTTTTTACTGTCTATTGCTGGGTTTGTGTGGGTATTATTTGACCTTATTAATATAATATTGTATATTTTTATTGTATAAGAATTTTTTCTAAATTACTTTATTATTATGAAGGTGTATAAATTGGATATTTCTTCTTCGCTGGTAATTGAAAATGAAAAGTTGCCTAGTAATTCTTTGGCAGGATATAGGTATATTGATTTATTTGCTGGTATTGGTGGTTTTCATATTGCATTGAGTAAATACTTTGCTGAATGTGTTTTTGTTTCAGAATGGGATAAATCTGCTGCAAAGGTATATGAAGATAATTTTGGCATTAAACCGTTTGGTGATATTACAAAAATTCATGAAAAAGACATTCCTAAGCATGAAATTTTGTGTGCTGGATTTCCTTGTCAGTCTTTTTCGATTTCAGGTAAGCAAAAAGGTTTTGATGATACAAGAGGTACTCTTTTTTTTGATATTGCAAGGATTGTAGAATGGCATAAGCCGGAAATATTATTCCTTGAAAATGTTAAAAATCTTGAAAAACATGATAATGGTAATACATTAAAGATTATTGTTAATACGCTTGATAGATTAAATTATAATGTTTATTACAAAGTTCTTAATGCAAGTGATTATGGATTGCCTCAAAACAGAGAAAGAATATTTATTGTTTGTTTTAGAAAAGATTTGAATGTTGATAATTTTAAATTTCCTACTGCTTTGAAAAAGGTAGTTTCATTAAATGATATATTAGAAAAAAATCCTGAAGCAAAGGTCATTATAAGGGATGATGTAAATATATATAGGTCATTTGAACCTCAAAAAAACATTTTTGGTGATTTAGATCTTCCTAATAGACCTATACAAATTGGGATTGTAAATAAAGGTGGGCAAGGAGAAAGAATTTATAGTACTTATGGTCACGCTTGTACTCTTTCGGCTTATGGCGGAGGAGCTGGTTCTAAAACTGGTATTTATTCTGTGGATGGTGTTCTTAGAAAATTAAGTCCACGAGAATGTGCAAGAATTCAAGGTTTTCCTGAATCTTTTCAAATTGATAAAAATTATAGTAGTGCATATAAGCAATTTGGTAATAGTGTTGCGGTAAATATACTTAAAGAAATAATCAGAGAGATAATTGAGGTTATATAATATGGATTATAAGCAGAAAGTTGGTTCATATACTGCAAAAGGCGGTTTTAAAAATGAAGCTGATATTTGTCTGAAATTTAATAATTATAAAATTGATGAACAAGCACAAAAATGGCTAAATATAATGGGTTATGATTATAAAAAGATAAAGATTTTGAAAGCTACACAAATATCATCTCGTATTAATAAGAAAACTGCATTAGATTTGGGTGTAACTCCAGATAATATTGAAGAGACAATTGTTTTTAAAAAAGCTGATATTCAAATTAAGCTGGATATTGTAATTGATGAAATATATTATATAGAAAATATTTCCTTAAAAAAAGCTAATGTAAATGCTGGATATAATCAGGTAGATAAAAGACCTGTTGATAAGTATAAATTATTCTGGGATATACCTTTATCTATATGTGAAACATTAAAATATTATACTGGGGAAATAAAAGCTGTAGATACAAAAAGATTAAAAGATAAAAGAAGAATGTTTTTAAATGAAATGGATAAAGCTAAAGTTAATGAGTTGATAAATTTTTTTAAAGAGAACAAAACAATAATATTTAATGATGTTTTAAGAGGAAGAGGTGCTTTATCTGCGGATTGGTTTCTTGTTACAAGAAAAGATGATGATAGAGTTGACTGGATTTTAAAAGATATAAATTTTGTGTGTAATTTTTTTGCAAAAGGAAGTGTTGAGGTTACTAAAAGAGGTAATTTAAAAATTGGTAAAATGTCAATGCAGAGGAAGGGTGGAACTCCAGATCCTGAAAGTTTACAGTTTAAAATAAATCCATTAAATTTATTTAATGATAGTTTGTAATGTGTGAAACACTAGTATTGGTTAATTTATGAAAAAATGTTTTTATGTTCTTTGGTCTAAAGCATATTGTCCGGGGTGTTTTGTTATTGGTTTTATTGTTGAGTCTGATTCTGAATACTTTTTTGTATATAATAATGATGGTTTTAATAATGTTGAGCATGCTTTTAATTCAGGTTTTGATTTTTTTGAAGGTATGGAAGATAGAAATTCGAAATATGTGATTGATCAGTTTATTAGTTTTTTTGATAAAGATTTTATTTCTGAGGGTGAGTTTTCTTTTGTAGATTATTATTCTGAGCATAGTCATTTGTTTAAATGTTTTAATATTCTTATTTGTCCTGTTTTTAGTGATTGTATTGATTCTAAGTTGAGGGAGAATTATATATTAATTCCTGTTTTTTTTCACTCTTCTTTGAGTAAATGTCGTATTATTTGTGAAGATGATGAGTGTTTTCATTTGCAAAAACAACCTGAGTTAAATGGGGAAGTTTCTTTTATTATTGAATTTAATAAGTATATTAATGGAAATTGTATTGCTGTTTTGGATGATGATAATAAAAAAATTGGTTATATACCTGATTTTTATTTTGATGATTTTATGAGTTGTTTTGAAAGTTTGGATTTTTCTGTTTTTGGTAAGGTTAGTTATTTTAGGAAATTTCCAATTTGTCTGTTTTGTCTTGGGATTGAAGTTAAGGTTGTTAATAATGAGCTTGAAAAAATTTATAGATTTTATGAGAAGAGGATTTTTGATAAGAAAAGAATTATTAGTTGTTTATGGCAGGATTTAGGTGTTATTTGTAGTGATTATTTGGTTAATTTGGCTGAAAATATTTTAAAATTTCAAATAAGGTTTTTGCCGGAAGATTTTTATCCTCTTGAAATTTCAAAAGAAACTACTGGTTTTGATGTTAATGAAATATTTGGTTTTTTAAAAAATATTAGTTTAAAAAAGGGTTTTATTGATTATTGTTATTGTCATGGTGGATTGGGTGGATATATTGATTTATATTATTGTGAGTCTGAGGATGATTTTCCAAAAATTGATGATTACTTTAAAGAGCTTGATTCTGAAGGGCTTATGGTTGATATTTTGTGTAATATTGAGATTAAAGATGATATAAATAGTATTTTTGAGATTGTATATTTTTATAGATTTGCTGATAATGTTATGTTTTGCTGGAATGATTTAAATAGATATTCATTTATTGTTTGTAATGAGAAGAATTTTTATGAAACCTTAAATGTATTGGAATATGATGAAATTCCTGATATTGAAATTGATAAATTTAATTTGGATATAATAGTTAAAAAAAATAGAGAAAATTATCTAGTAAGTTTTGTTACTTGGTGTAATTTTGGTGGTCTTAATAGAGAGTATTTTTGTTTGTCAAGAAATCAAAATAATAGAATTTGTCTAGTTAGAAAAATATGTGAGTTTGAGTATTTAGATTTAGTTACTTATTGACTATTTTGCAGCGGAATAAAAAAAGTATTGGTTATTTTGCAACATAGTATAAAAAAAACTGATTTTTCGACAATTTTTTCATGGTATGTTGAATATTAATCAACAATGTATAAGAAATTTGATGTTTTTTATGGTAATATTTGTTGTGTTGTTTGATGTTTGTTATTGAGGGATTATGCTAAATTACAATTTGAAGTTTTTTGGATTTTTAATTTTAGTTTTTTTATTTATATTTATTATATCTTGTGGTGAAAAACAAGGGGAATTAGAACCTGATTATATTGATGGAAAACCAGTTTTTGAGTCAGGGGATATTATAGGTCATTATTCTAACGCTGATTTTTTAGGTTTTTTTAGAAATGTTGCAAAATCTGATTTTAATCATGTTGGTATTATTATAGTAAATGATGGAATTCCTATGGTATTTGAAGCTACGGGTGGTGGAGTTGGTTTTAATTCATTGGATAATTTCTCTGCAAGAGGAAATGGTAAATATACAGTTTTAAGGGTAAAACCAGAGAATTCAGAGATTATTTCTAATGTAATTGAACAAGCATTATTTTACAATGGTATATCATATGATAATTCATTTAAATTTTCAGACGAAAAGATTTATTGTTCAGAACTTGTGTATAAAGCTTATCAAAAAGGTGGAAATTTAAAGGTAGGAAATATTCAACAAGTTAAAGATGTTATTGGAATTCAACAGTATAATCCTATATTTAAAGGTATTGCTGGGAATTTTGTAAAAGATATTTCTATGGATCAGGAAGTTATTATGCCGGATTCTATTATGAAATCAGTTAAATTTAATATAATTCACCAATCTAATTAAATTTGTGTGGAATTTGTTTATAAAATACAGTATAATTATAAAATAGAATAATTCTGGGGGTTTTATTATGAAAAAATTAATTTTTACGTTTATATGTTTATTATTAATTTCATTTTCCGCCAATGCACTAGATAATTCACCTAATTGGGCGATAGATTTTTATAATTTATTAAATAGCAGAGCAGAAGATAATTCTATTATTGATTTAAAGTTAAAACAAATTCCTGAAAATCTTGAATATGAGAATTGGTTTAATAATTTATTTATAAAAGTTTTTCAAGATAGTGAGCCATTTTTTACTGCTAATGAATTAGAAAAGATTGAATATGCATTAAAAGCAAAACCTGATTATAACGGTACTGGCGAAAGTTATAATATTTTTTTGAAATCTTTTATGAATTATATTTTTGATTATGGTTATTCACTATCATCAAATGAAAAAACATGTTTAAATATACTTTCAAAAGCTAAACCTGATTTTATAGGTTCTGAAAAACATTTTGAATTATTTATTTCTGAATTTGACAAATTAATTTCAGACTGCGAACCAATTCTTACAACAAATGAAAAAGAATGTATTTACATAGTAATTTCTGTAAAACCTTTAAGTGATTCAGATGGTTATAAAAGATGGAATGAAATGTATCAGAAATTTTATAATTCATATTCTCCTAATTTTAATAGTAATGAACAAGAAATTCTTAATTTAATTCTTTCTATTAAACCTAATGTTATGAATGATGATGATAATGATGAAGAATTTAAAAAAATCAAAGTTATTGATTTGAGAAAATTAAGAATTCATATTAGAAATAAAGAAAACCTTAAAGCTCTTCAATTATTGGATTATTTGATTGATTAAAATTAATTGTATTATTTTATTGTTAAAATATGATTTTTGAAAAAGATGTATTTTACTGTATAAATGCTTTTGTTGGAGAAAAGCTATTTGGTAATATGGCTTATGTTTGCATTTTGAGTTCTAATAATTTTCCTGAAAAGAGTTATATGCTTGCGAAAGCTAGAGAATTTAATGTTTCGGAGACTGTTTTTGTTAAAAAGGAAAAAGATGGTTTTTATATAAGATGGTTTACTCCTGAGTGCGAGGTTGATCTTTGTGGCCATGGAACTCTTGCTGTTTCTTATGTTATTTTTTGTATTTTCGATGATTTATCAAAAATAAAATTTCATTCACTTTCAGGGAGTCTATATGCGACTAAGAATATAGATTCTAGTATTACTTTGGATTTTCCTATGAGAAAGAGTGCAAAAATTTCCAATATTGCTTTATTTGAAGGATTGTTAGGTTTTATGCCTTTGGAAGTTTATAAGGGCAATGATTTTTATATTTGTTTGTTTAAGGACGAAAATCAAATTTTAGAAATATCTCCTTGTTTTAATAATATTAAGGCTTTTACTTTGGCAGATATAATAGTTACAGCTGAATATTCTGATGCTGATTTTGATATTGTATCCAGAGTTTTTGCGCCTGGAACTGGAATTGATGAAGACGATGTTACTGGTTCTGCTCATGTTGCTCTAGCGTATTTCTTGAATAAAAAAACTGGTAAAACATATTGGAATGCTTTACAAAGATCGGTTTCTGGTGGTGAACTTAAAGTGTTTTTACAAGATAATAGAGTTTTTATTACAGGAAAATGTCAAGTATTGGTGTCGGTCCTTAAAACTTGACAAAATACAAAAGCAATAAAAAATAAAATTAAAAGTAATTGATTAAATCATTTGAGACTGTTGAAAAAATATGTTTTCTTTATTTAACTTAACCTTAAAAACAAACAGCATGGTCAGGCCGACCTATGTAAGCTAAATTTAGAGCTCGGCACAGACCCTATTCTGTATCAATGTTTGTTCTTTTTAGTTTTTCAACAGCTTCATTGTATTTTAAATAGCATGATTGAAATTCGATTAGAATTATGTTGAAAAAGTTTTATAATCTAAAAAAGCTAGGAAATCAATTATAGACTAAAAAAGTCTGTATAAATGTCAATGTCAAGAACCGACACTCAATCTTGACAAAAAAAATGCGGGTTTTATTTATAATTTAACAAAAATATGATATAATGTTTTTATGAGTAAAATCAATATTGATTCTATTAAACTAAACAATCACAGAATTCTTGAGAATATTAAGATGAATTTGACAATTGAAGGGTTAAAACCGTCTGTTAAAGCTATTGGTATTGTGGAAAGTTTTTTAAGAAAAGCTATATCTTCTGATCAAGCAATTAAAGAAATAAAGTTATTTCATAAACTGTAAAATTTTTAGGAAATATAATTTTGAAATATAATTTAAACTTTCATTCAAAGTACTATTATCAAAACACTCAAATATTAAAAAATAAATTTAATATAAAAAATTATGATAGATTAATAGAAATTGAGTCTGATTTTACTTGTTTGAGATTAGCTGAGTTATATGTTAAGCCAATTAATGGAAAATTTGATATAAAACATTTTTTGAATATTCATAAATATATTTTTCAAGATGTTTATGATTTTGCAGGAAAAATTAGGTTTGAGGAAATTTCAAAAGGAAATACTCATTTTTGCAAAACTGTTTTTATTATGGAAAATTTAAATGTTATATTTGGTTTTTTAAAAAACTTAAATATATTTTCCAATATGCCTTTGCCTGTTTTTATTGAAAATTCTGCTTATTTTTTGTCTGAGCTAAATATGATTCATCCTTTTATTGAAGGTAATGGAAGAGCAATTAGAGAGTTTTTTAGATGTATTTGTGAATATAATAATCTTGAGATTAATTGGCAATATGCTGACAAAGATACAATACTTGAGGCTTTTATAGGTTCTGCAAGAGAGAATAATGATAAATTAAAATTATTGCTTGATAAGATTATAAATATTGGTGTCGGTCCTTAAAACTTGACAAAATACAAAAGCAATAAAAAATAAAATTAAAAATAATTGATTAAATCGGTAGAGGCTGTTGAAAAATGCAGTTTTCTTTTTTCAAAATTAACTTTAAAAACAAACAGCATGGTCAACCTCGACCTATGGTCAGACTGACCTATGTAAGCTAAATTTAGAGTTCGGCACAGACCCTATTCTGTATCAATTTTTGTTCTTTTTAGTTTTTCAACAGCATTGTTATATTTTAAATAGTGGGATTGGAATTTGATTAGAATTATGTTGAAAAAGTTTTAAAACATAAAAAAGCTAGTAAGTCAATTATAGACTTGAAAATCTGTATAAATGCCAATGTCAAATGTCAAGGACCGACACTCAATCTTGACAAAATGTATATATATTACTATTATTTATTTATGAAAAAACTGTTTATTATTGAAGAACATAATGAAGCTTTTTATGTTTGGATGTATTGTATTAAACAGGGTTTGATGAATAGGTCTGATAATGTTTTGCTTCATGTTGATCATCATAGTGATTTTGGTGTTCCTGCTCTTTGTGAATCTGTTAATGATACTTTTTCTAAATCTCTTTTGGAAATTCAAAATTTTACTTATAAAAATCTTTTAATTGCTGATTTTATTGTTCCTGCTATGTATTTGGGTGTTTTTAATGAGTATTATTGGCTTAGGCGTGTTTATCATGGTAAAAATGAAATTGGTGATTATTATATTAAATCTCATAAAAGAGAGGGAAAGATTTTTACTAATGCTCCTGATGATTCTGTTTGGAAAGGTGTTTTGCCTGATGATGGTAGAGTTGTTTATAAACATGGTAGGCTTAATGTTGAAGAGAGTTTTAATTTTGGTAAATCTGTGTTTCTTGATATTGATATTGATTATTTTTGTTCTCATAGAGCTAGGTTTTTGCAAAGAAGGATTAAAATTACTGAAGATGAATATTTTAATATTTTAAATGATAAATATCATTTTTTGAATCTTGAATTTAATTATTCGCTTTTAAAGGAAGATAATGGTTTTTTTGTTGTTTTGAATGATAATCTTATTGAACTTGAAAAAGCTCATCTTACTCAAAAGAGTGTTATTGATGCGAGAATTGATGATTTTTGTGATTATGTTAAAATAAATAATATTATTCCTGAACATATTATTCTTTGTAGGTCTAGATTTTCTAATTATACTCCTGAGAATTTATGGGAATATATTGAAAATACTATTTATTCTAAATTAAGCATTATGTTTGAATTTGAAACTGTTAATATTAAAGATATTGTTAATGGTTAATATGATTGAAAATATAGATTATTTAAAAAGACTTGAAGTTGTGAGAAATTTCACTAATGATGAGAAAATTATAAATGAAGTTTTATTATATAATGAAAATAAATTTGTAAAAAATAATTATGATTTTACTGATGAATTATTTGTTGAGGAATGGAAATGTTATTTGGAAGAGCTTTCTGAATACTCTTTGGTTGAAATATTCCACAAGTATATAATTCAGTTTTGTTTTCCTGTTAAAGAAAATATAAGTGGTGAATTTGATTATATTAACGCTGTTAGAAATGGTAAAAAACCTGTTTTTTTACAAAATCCTCATTGTTTTAATTCTCCTGAAAATATTAATCTTGAAATTATTAAAACTCCGGTTGGGAGCATTCCTGTTATATTTTGTAAAGATAGAGATGATTTTGAAAATATGCTTAGAATATTTGTTTATAAGAATGAACCTATAAAAATACCTAATTCTCAGGGTGCTTGTTTTGTAAAAGGTTTTAATAATTGGTCGAGAATTGAAAAGTTAAAAAATAAATGGCTGGAAAAGGGTAATTTAGAAGAAAATTGGCAGAGTTATTTTTCTAAAAATATTATTCCATTTAAAGAACTTTATCAGGATAAATTTATTATTCTTAGTAATAGTCATTATAGTGGAGTTTCTGCTTTAAATTTTGATATAAATGAAGATGAATGGTTGGAAAAATCATATATAATTCGGCGTGAACATGAAATATGTCATTATTATACTTTGAGAAAATTTAATTATATTGCTAATAATATGCTTGATGAAATTATTGCTGATTTTTCGGGAATTATTGAAGCTTTTGGTTGTTATAATAAAGAAAAAATGTTTTATTTTCTTGGTTTTGAAAATTTTCCTGAAATTAGAAATACTGGTAGATTTTATAATTATTTTCAAAATAATAAAATTTCTTCTGAAGCTGTAGAAATCATAAAAGAATTAGTTTATAATTCAATTATATATATTGAAAGTTTTTATATTAATTTTCATAACAATGATGATATTAATTGTAAATTCAAAGATAAATATGAATTAATTGATATTTTGTGTAATGAAACTCTTGAAAGTCTTAATAAAGATATTTAAAAAGATTTAATTTATGTAAAAAGCTTTAAGGAAGGTTATTGTGATAAAATATAAATGTTTTGTTCTGATTTTATTTATTTTTCTCCTTAATTCAATGATTTTTGCAGAAATTTTTAATGTTGAAAAAGTTATTTTTCTTACAATTAATAATAATCCTAATTTACTTATTGAAAAGCAAAATATTCTTTCTAGTCAGGCAGATGTTTCTCTTGCAAATTCAGAGTTTGATTCAAATTGGATTTTATTTGCAAATGCAACCCAAGATAATACTCCTTTGCAAGCTGCAAATATTCCTTTTTATACAACAAATCAAATTGAAAATGATTATATTACTTATGGTTTAAATCATTCTAAAAAATTATCAAATGGTATTATAATGTCAAATGAACTTAAATTTGAAAGAAATTTTGATAATAGTTCTCCAACTTCAGTTGAAAAAAGTAATTCAAGTATTGTTTTGAGTTTTGATATTCCGCTTTTAGCAGGTAAAGGTGATTTTGCGAGTTTACAAAAAAAAGCAGCTTATAAAGTATTAAATGCTCAGATAAATGATTATGAATACAGTGTTGCTAAAGTAGTTTCAGATGCAATTTTACTTTATTATAAATGTATTGGAACTCAAGAAAGTCTAGATATACTTAAAAAATCGGAACAAAGCATGGAACAGATAAAAAATGATACTCAAAGACTTATTAAAGCAAATGAAGCTCCGGCAGCTGAGCTTAAAAAAGTTGAATCTGGTCTTGCTAATAGAATATCTCAGAGAATAATGGGTGAAACTGAACTTTTTGAGTGTTTTCAAAATATTGGTCTTATTACTGGAAAACCTTTTGATGAATTTGAGAATATTGAAATTGAAAATGTTGAATATCCGATTCCTGAGGATTTTGAAATACAAAATATTGATTTAAACGATATTATTCAAAAAAGTATGATTATTAGGAAAGATATTCAAGCTTATAAATTGCGTTTAGAAGCTGCTCAAAATATTTTAAAATATGCTAAAGATAAAATGCAAAATAATGTTAGTCTTGAATTAAAAGCTGATGTAAAAGGACTTTCTGAATATAATAATGCTCACAGTTTTTCAAAAGCATGGTCTGAAAATAAATCCGATACTTCTTATAGTGCAACTGTTAAAAGAGTTTTTTCTGGAAACAGGAATAGTGATAGGAATTTTTATCAAAAAAGTCTGGCTGATTATAATAAAATGCAAATTGCATACTCAGAAATAAAAAGAAATGCTAAAAGTGAAATTACAATTATGTATAAAAAACTTGCTGGAAATTGGAATAGACTTCAAAAAATAAAACAAGCTATTGAGTTTTCAGAATTTTCTCTTGATGCTGAAAAAAAGAAATTAAAACTTGGTATGACTACGGTTCTTGATGTTATAAATGTTGAAGATTCCTATAATTCGACATATTTGAATTATATTCAGACCAAAGTGGAATTTATTCATTCTATAGTTGAATTTGCAAGAATTACTGGAAATCTTATTGAAATTAAAGATAATGGCAAAATCAATATAATTAATTTGATATTTTCAAAAAATATTCAGGAGTAATAAAATGTTTAAAATAATAAAATCTTTTTTATGTTTAATTCTAATTTTTACAATTATTGGATGTATTAATAAAAATCAGGCAAATAAGCGTGGAGAATACATTTCTAAAATGAAAGATAATATTAAAATCGGTGTTGCTTGGCCATTAGAAGATTATGCAGAAACTTTCATAAATGGTATAGAACTTGCATTAAATGACATTAATCAAAGTAATATTTTGAATAATAAAAAAATTGAAATTATTTATAAAAATGATAAATCTTCGGTTACTGGCGGTGTTGAGATTGCAAATGAATTTGCATTGGATATATCTATTTCTGCGGTTATTGGCCATAGGAATTCATATATATCGGTTCAAACTGCTCCGATTTATGAAAATGCTGGAATTCTTCATATAACACCAGGTTCAACTTCGCCAACACTTACTATGAGAAATTATCAATATTTTTTAAGAACAATACCTTCAGATATTGAAATTGGAAAACAAGCTGCTGATTATGCTAAAGCCCAAAATTATAAAAAAATTGTAATATATTATGAAAAAAATGATTATGGAAGAGCCCTTGCAAATTCTTTTGAGGATCAAGCTTATAAAAATAATATATTTATTGTTGATAGGAGATCTATAATATCAGGCTCGGATAAAGAATTTAGAGAAGAAGTAGAATACTGGAAACTTATGGATTTTGATGCGTTTTTTCTAGCTACAGTAATGCCAGCAGCACCTGATTTTATCAAATTTGCAAGAAATGAGGGATTTGAAAATCCTGTAATTGGTGGAGATGGTCTTGATCATGATGATCTTATTAGAATTGGCGGAAAATGTGTTGAAAATACAGTTGCACTTTCTGTTTATAATCCAAAAGATAATTCAAAGAAAAATATTGATTTTAAAAATAATTACAAAAAAAAATACGGAAATTATCCTGATATGTGGGCTGCTCAGGCTTATGATACTTTAAATCTTTTAGCTTATGGAATTAAAAAAGCAGATTCACCTGAACCTTTAAAAATCATTCAAGCTATAAAAAATTCTCCAAAATGGCTTGGAGTTACTGGGAATCATTCTTTTGATAAAAATGGTGAAATTTCTGATAAAAAAGTTGTTATAAAAAAAGTTGTAAATGGGAAATTTGAGTTTGTAAATGAAGGAGAATCAAAAGATGAATAATAATCTTTTTCGTAAAAAAGCACTTGATAAATTGCAATCACCAGAACAGCTTGATCAGCTTATGACTGTAACTTCTCCAGCAGGATGGATTGCTCTTTTGGCAATAGGTGTATTTGTTATAATAATTACAATTTGGAGTTTTTATGGTGAACTTCCACAGAGAGTTACTGGTAAAGGAATGCTTATTAAATCTGGTGGTTTATATAGTATTACTCATGTTGCATCAGGTAAAGTTACTGATGTTAGAGTTAAAGAAAATGATATTATAAAAAAAGGTGATGTTATTGGCAGGGTAGAACAGCTTTCACTTCTTGAAAACCTTAAATCTGCGAGAGAAAATCTTTTAATTTATGAAAAAAACTTGCAAGATTTATCATCTTTAAAAGTTGAAAGTGAAAAGGTGAAAAAATCAATTATTGCAAAGAATATTCAGAACCTTTCAGAAAATATTCAGGCATCAATGAGAAATCTTGAATTTTTAAAAGAAAAAGAAAAAAATCATGCTGAACTTTTAAAAGATGGCATTATAACTAAACAAATGCTTGTTAACACTCAAATTGAAATAAAAAGTACTGAGCATAATATTGAAAATCTTAAAAATAAAATTAAAGAAGCAAATCTTCAATCAATTTCCTCAGAGCAAGAAAAAAAACAAGAGATAAATCGTGTAAATGAACAAATAAAACAGATGAAAAAACAAATACATGAACTTGAACAGACTTTTTATGAAAACAGCAGAATTGTTAGTTCTTATCATGGTCGTGTTGTTGAGGTTGATATTGCAGAAAATGATCTTATAAGGCCTGGAATGACTGTTTTAAAACTAGAACTTATGGGAAAAGATATAAAAGATCTTGAAGCTGTTATTTATATTCCGGTTACAGAAGGTAAAAAAGTCCATGTTGGAATGGATGTTCAAATATCACCTTCAACTGTTAAAAAAGAAGAATATGGTTATATTCTTGGAAGAGTATCAAAAGTATCTGATTATCCAGTTACAGCATTTGGTATGAATAAAGTTTTGGGTAATGATATTCTTGCGGAAGCAATTGCAAAAACAGGTGCTCCTATTGAAGTTTATGCAGATCTTGATATTAATACTCAAACTATTAGTGGTTTTAAATGGTCTTCAATTGATGGTCCTCCAAACAAGGTTTTTTCTGGAACTATTTGTGATGTTACAATAACTGTCAAAAAACAAAGACCTATTACACTTGTTATTCCAGCTTTTAGAAAAATACTAGGAATGTAGGTAATTTATGAGTGAAGAATTAGAAAATAAAACTAAAAAACCTATAGAATATAAAAGAAAAAAAGTTCCAACAATACTTCAAATGGAAGCTGTTGAATGCGGTGCAGCTTCACTTGCTATGATAATGGCGTGTTTTGGTCTTTATAAACCTCTTGAAGAGTTGAGAGTGTCTTGTGGAGTTTCAAGAGATGGAAGTAAAGCAAGTAATCTGCTAAAAGCTGCTAGAAATTACGGTTTTATTGCAAAAGGTCTGAGAAAAGAACCTGAAGATTTAAAATATTTAAAACCGCCAATGATAATACATTGGAATTTCAATCATTTTCTTGTTCTTGAAGGTTTTAAAAAAGATAAAGTATATCTTAATGATCCAGCTTCTGGACCAAGAATTGTAAGTTTTGAAGAATTTGATTGTTGTTATACAGGTATTGCTATAGTTTTTGAAAAAGGTCCTGATTTTAAAAAAGGTGGAACAAAAAAAACAATTATAAATCTTTTGAGTTCAAGATTTAAAGGTCTTGAACAAGCATTTTCTTATATATCACTTGCTGGATTATTTCTTGTAATTCCCGGACTTGTAATTCCTGTATTTACAAAAATATTTATTGATAATGTCTTAATTGGTATGATGAATGATTGGTTTAAACCACTGATTTTTGGTATGGCAATTACTGCAATTATAAGATTTATTCTAACAATGCTTCAACAACATTATCTTTTAAGACTTGAAACTAAATTAGCATTAAAAACATCAGCTCAGTTTTTTTGGCATGTTTTAAGACTTCCTATAGATTTTTTTAATCAAAGATATGCTGGAGAAATTGCTGGAAGAGTTGAATCAAATGATACTATTGCTAATCTTATTGCTGAAAAACTCACTGCTAATTTTATAAATTTATTTACTATTGTTTTTTATGTTGTAATAATGTTTCAATATGATGTTTTTTTAACTTTTATTGGAGTTTTAGTTGCTATAATAAACTTTTTGTTTTTACATTTAATATCAAAACATAGAAAAGAACAAAGTCAAAAAATTCTTATTGAAGAAGGTAAATTAATGGGAGCTTCAATGGCTGGACTATCAGCAATTGAAACAATAAAAGCTGGTGGAACTGAATCTGATTTTTTTGCAAAATGGTCTGGATATCAAGCTTCATATTTAAATTCAGCACAAAAAATGGGATTTTCAAATCAGATACTTTCACAAGTTCCTATGTTTCTTTCAGCTCTTAATTCAGCACTTATATTATCAATTGGTGGTATTAAAGTAATGAATGGAGTTATGAGCGTTGGCATGCTTGTTGCATTTCAGAGTTTAATGCAGAGTTTTATTCAACCTGTTGAAAAAATTGTCGAGCTTGGCGGAGAACTTCAACAAATTACTGGTGATATGACAAGACTTGATGATGTGCTTAATTATGCAGTAGATCCTTTAACAATATCTGAAAATAAAGAAGAAATTTCAAAAGTAAAACTTGAAGGTTTTGTAAAACTTGAAAATATTAGTTTTGGATATAATGTATTAGAAAAACCTTTTATTGAAAATTTTAATTTAGATTTATCTCCAGGAAAGAGAGTAGCTTTAGTAGGTGGTTCTGGAAGCGGAAAATCTACTATTGCAAAAATAATATCAGGTCTGAATCATTCATGGAATGGTAAGATTTATTTTGATAATAAAGAAAGAAATAATTGTTCAAAAAGAGCAATTACTAATTCTCTTGCAGTAGTTGATCAGGATATTTGTATGTTTGAAGGTACAATTCGTGATAATCTAACATTATGGGATTCAACAATATCAGATTCAGATATTATAATTGCCCTTAAAGATGCTGAAATTTTTGATATTGTAGCTTCAAGACCTGGTGGATTAGATTCAATTATTGTAGAAGGAGGAACAAACTTTTCTGGAGGACAAAGACAAAGACTTGAGATTGCAAGAGCTTTAGTTAATAATCCTTCAATACTTGTTCTTGATGAAGCAACAAGTGCACTTGATCCTAAAACTGAAAAGATAATTGATAGTAATATTAGAAGAAGAGGTTGTACTTGTATTATTGTTGCGCATAGATTAAGTACAATTAGAGATGCTGATGAAATAATAGTTCTTAAAAACGGAAATATTCTCGAAAGAGGTAATCATGAAGAACTTATTGAACAAAATGGATATTATTTCAATCTTATAAATATGAATTGATGATTTTTATATATAAATTAGATGTTTTATTAGGAGTATTTTTATGAAAGACAAAAAAGCCTATATTATTTTGAATAAATCTGATTTTATATATACTGTTTTGCATGGGAAAGCTGATTTATTTTTTACTAAAATACAAAATGGTGAAATATCAGGTAGAAAACATTTTATTGCTCAATTTGAAAAAGGTGAAATATTCACAGGTTTTGAGTGCAATGACGAGCTTTGTATTATTATTTCTAATTATGAAGAAAGTGAATTAAAAAAACAAAGTATTGATGAATTTTTAAAAAATGATAATAAAGAGGAAATTTCTAAAAAATTTAATAATTTTATTAATAAAATATCATATTCTTTATTTAAAAGTTTTTCATCTGAAGAAACTGTTGTTTTTGATAAAACTGGAGAATTTTCTGTAGAAAAGAATTCTTATGTGAAATGTTCACAAGAAATTTTGTGGATTAGTGTTAAAAAAGGTGGATTTAATTATTTTGATAATGAAAAAATTCAAATAAATAATGAGAATATTGCATTACCTTTAAATCGTAAAATATTTGTATTGTTTACAGAAAATTCAGATTTTACATTAAATAAAACTTCAGAAATACTCCAAAAAACAAATAGAGTTGAAATTTTAAAATCTTTTTGTGATATTTTATATTTTTTTATAAATGATTTTATAGCAAAGAAACATATTATTGAAAAAGAAAGCCTTATTAAAAGAAGCAAAAATGATAGTAATCTTGATAAAGTCGCTTTATTAAAACTTTCAGCAATTCTTGAAGATGAAACAAGGGAATATCAAGGTGAAAGTCAAAATCCTCTTATATATGCTTTTGAAGTTTTAGGTAAATATATTGATAAAAAAATTAAAATTCCAGATAATATTAATTCTTCAAATAATCTTTTTGATGAAATTATAAAAAATTCAGATTTAGCAGTGAGAAAAGTTCTTCTTAAAGAAAATTGGTATAAAAAAGATAATGGACCTTTGCTTGCATGTTTTGAAAAAGATGATTATCCAATAGCTTTAATACCAGAAACTCCCCAAAAGTATATGGTATATTCAGCTGGAGAGCCAAAATATATTTTAAGCGAAGAAAAAGCATCTAAAATTAAATTGCAAGCTTATATGGTTTATACAACATTTTCACATAATGTAATTAATATAATGGAACTTATTAAATTTAGTTTAAAAGCAAGTTGGAAAACAGATAAAATTTCAATAATAATAATGGGAATGCTTGCAGGTTTAATGGGTGCAGTTACTCCAGTTGTAACTGGAAAACTTATAGATACAGTAATTCCTTCAGCTGATAGAGGACAACTTGCAACTTTTGCAGCAGTTTTAATATCAAGTGCAATAGCAGCGTTTATATTTCAAATGGTAAAAGCAATAGCACTTTTGAGAGTAGAAGGAAAAACAGATGGAGCAGTTCAAGCAGCAGTTTGGACAAGACTTCTTAATTTACCTCCAACATTTTTTAAAGATTATTCAACAGGAGATCTTGCTCAAAGAGCAATGGGAATAAATGCAATAAGACAGATACTTTCAGGAAGTACATTAAATACAATAATGGCAGGAGTGTTTTCAGGATTTAATTTATTTTTGATGTTTTATTACAATAAAAAACTTGCCTTATTAGGGTTTATTTTAACAATAACAGCAATTATTTTTTCAGCATTTTGCTCGGTTAAAAGCTTGAAAATTAGTAGAGAATTAATACATCTTGAAGGCAAAATATCCTCGCTTGTTTTTCAATTATTAAAAGGAATAGCTAAATTTAGAGTAGCTGGAGCAGAAAATCGAGCATTTTATTTATGGTCAGAAAAATTTTCAAGAAAAAAAGAACTTGCATTTAGAGATGGGAAACTTAAAAACTATATACAAATATTTAATTCATTTTTCCCAATAATTGCCTCAATATGTATATTTTCATTTTTATATATAAAAGGTGAAAGAGATGAAACAACAACCATGCTAAAATTATCAACAGGGCATTTTTTAGCATTCAATGCAGCATTTACAGCATTTTTAGCAGCAATGCTAAGTCTTTCAGAATCATTCACCAAAGTTTTTGATATAATTCCACTTTATCAAAGATCAAAACCAATACTCGAGGGAGAAACAGAAATAAATGAAGGAAAACCATCACCTGGAAAACTTACAGGCAATATAGAAATAAGTCACTTATCATTCAAATATGATGAAAAAGGACCATTAATACTTGATAATGTAAGTTTTGAAATAAAATCAGGCGAATTTGTAGCTTTAGTAGGACCATCAGGCTCAGGAAAATCAACATTATTTCGAATATTATTAGGATTTGAATTTCCACAAAATGGAACAGTAAACTATGATGGGCAGGATATTTCCACAATAGATATAAAAGCTTTAAGAAGACAACTCGGAGTAGTATTGCAAAATGGACAGTTAATGGCAGGAGATATTTTTACAAATATAGTTGGCTCAAGAAGCCTAACATTAGATCATGCTTGGGAAGCAGCAAGAAATGCAGGTCTTGATGAAGATATAAATTATATGCCAATGGGAATGCATACAGTAGTATCAGAAGGTGCTGGAACTTTATCCGGTGGGCAAAAACAGAGAATATTAATAGCAAAAGCAATAGTACATAAACCAAGAATACTATATTTTGATGAAGCAACAAGTGCACTGGATAATAAAACCCAGTCAATTGTAAGCGAAAGCATAGAAAAACTACAAGCAACAAGAATAGTTATAGCACATAGATTATCAACAATAAAAAATGCAGATAAAATAATAGTAATAGATGCGGGTAAAATCGTACAGCAAGGAACATTCGAAGAACTTATTAATATTGAGGGAGCATTTCAGGAATTAGCTAAAAGACAAATAATGTAAACCCTTGGGGTCGGTCCACTCAATGTTTACAACGAAAATAAATATAATTTATACTTATTTTATGGGGATGTATATGTTCTTGGAGTTTCTTTTGAAAATACCGTTGAAATTTGTAAATATCTAATCAGTTTATTTTTCGAAAAATATAAAATAAATACAATATTATGCAAAAAAAACATATAAATTTGTTTCTTATAAAAAAAATGAGTGTTTTATTTGATAGAGTATGGTAATAAATGGTTTTGGAGATTTTTGTAAACATTTTGGGGACCGACCCCAAAATGTTTACAAAAAATGTAAATTACTTATTTAATGTTTAAAAGAATTTCATTTGCTTTGTCGAAATCTCTTAATATTGCATAATTATTTGCAATTATTGTAATTGTATTGAGATTTTGTGCATATTTATAAGAATTGTTATTTATTTCTATTGCTTTATTATTGTCTTCAAAAATATAATATACCCAAAACAATTTGTTGTTTACTAAAACTTTTAATTGGAAATCTTCGATTTGAGATATGTTTTGTTCACATTCTAATAAATATTCATAAGCTTTTTCTTTATTTCCTATTACATAATAAATTCCAGCAGTTTCAACAAGTTCAAGTGCTTTGTAATAATTATCAGAAGTGTTGTTTAATGCTTGTTTACATTCATTTGAAATTATTGAATTTGCTTTTTGAAAATTACCATTTACTAAAAGTACTTTTGCAATTTTTGAAAAAGCTTTATGTTTATAATATGAATCTTCTGTGTTATTTGCAGCGTTTATTGCTTGGTCTATGAAATTTCCAGCTATTTCATTGTTATTTCTTATGAAAGAATAATCTGCTATTTCACATAGTATTATACTTTTATTAAATGCATCATTCATATTTTGTGTTTCATTATATGAAATATCAAAAAGATTGTTAACAAGTGTTTCATTGTCTTTCATTATAGATACGAAAGCTGCAAGGTCTAAAGCACATAGTGATTTGTAATATACATCAGATATATTTTCAAGTTCTATTAGATTTATTGCAATTAATTCATTAACTTGTTTGTAATATCTTATATTCATAAGTATTCTAATGAAGCCATTATACATTCTAACTTTTTCGTGACTGTTATAAAGTTTTGCAACAACTGCTATTCCTTTATCAGCAGCAGCTTTAGATTTTTCTCTAATTCCAAGCATATTTTTAAATTCAGCATAAGCACAAGCTATTTTTGCATAACCATAAGCTTTATAATAATCATTTTGCATAGAATCGCAAATTGTTTCAGCGTTTTTTAACATTGAAAAAGTAGTTTCATGTGTACCTGAATATAGGTAATTCACAGCTAATTCAGAAAGTGCTTTTACTTTTATAAAATCTTCTGGAGCATTTGCATTATCATTGTAATTTTCATCAAGAATTGTGTAAATATCAGCACTTTTTTCTAATAATCGAAGTTTTGTTCTTGTAAGAATTCCTGCTGAAACGGATATACTACCGATAAAAACTGAAAAAACTAAAAACATAAATAAAACTTTTTTCATAAAACCTCCTTATGCACTTATGCAATTATAGTATAAGTATAAAACTACATTAAGAGTATATCAAGGTGTATTTTTAACCTTTAGACATTAAAATAGATTAATTTCAATTAAATTCCTAAAACCTGACCTTATTTATTTTAAACTTGAATTAATTTTAATTATAATATAAGTTTAATATTATATAAACATACTTTAATGTGAGGTGAATTTATGACATTTTTAATTTTAATTGGAATTATTGTTTTGATTTTGCTATATGTAATGGGTTCATACAATTCTCTTGTTAAATTAAGAAATATGGTTGAAGAAGGTTGGAGTGGTATTGATGTTCAGCTTAAGAGAAGATATGATCTTATTCCTAATCTTGTTGAAACTGTTAAAGGTTATGCTGCTCACGAAAATAAAGTGTTTGAAGATGTTATAAAAGCTAGAAATTCTGCTATGAATACTTCTGGGGTTGAGGATAAAGCTCAGGCTGAAAATATGCTTTCGGGCACGCTTAAATCACTTTTTGCTTTAACTGAAAATTATCCTGATCTTAAAGCTAATACTAATTTTCTTGGTCTTCAGGATTCACTTAATGAAGTTGAAGAAAAACTTCAAATGGCTAGAAGATATTATAATGGTACGGTTAGGGATTATAATATTAAATGTGAAACTTTTCCATCAGTTATAATTGCAAATTCCTTTGGTTTTTCTAAAAAAGAATTTTTCAAAATAAATGAGGAAGAAAAAGAAAATGTCAAAATTAAATTCTAAATTATCATTTTTTTTAATATTATTGTTTTTAATTGTATTTACAAGTTTTTCTAAAGAGAAAATTATTGATTTTAATGTTTTATTTGAACTTTCAGAAAATCAAAATATGACAGTTACTGAAACTATTACTGTAAAAGCAGAAGGAAGAGATATAAAACGTGGTATTTTCAGGGAATTTCCTACTTCATATAAAACTTTTTGGCGTGGTAGTGTAAGTGTTCCTTTTGAAGTTATAAGTGTTAAAAAAGATGGTTATTCTGAACCTTATTCAATAAAAAACGAACCTAATGGCAAAAGAATTTATATTGGTAATAATTCAAAATATTTAAAAGATGGTATTTATGAGTATGAAATAAAATATAATACAGCAAATCAACTGTATTTTGGAAAAAATCATGATGAACTTTATTGGAATATTACAGGGCAAAGCTGGGCATTTGATATTGAACATGCAATATGTGAATTTAGTATTCCTGAAAATATAAGAGAAGGCATTATTGAAACTGAAGCTTATACAGGAAGTCAGGGTCAAATGGGTGATAATTATGATTTTTATTATAATGATAATGGAAATCCTGTATTTGAAACAACGAAAATTTTAATTAGAAATAGTGGTATTTCAGCAAAAATCAAGTTTGCAAAAGGTTTTTTGAAAGAACCTAGTTTTAATCAAAAAGTCGCATTATTTATAAAAGATAATCTTCATGTAATATTCGCTATATTCGGATTTATTTTAATTACAGTATATTATCTTATTATGTGGTCTAAATTTGGTGTTGATCCTCCAAAAGGAACAATAATTCCAAGATTTGATTCACCAGAAAATATGACAGCATCAGAAAGTGGATTTTTACTTAATATGGGTTGGGACGATAAATTTCTTTCATCAGATATAATAGAATTAGCAATAATGGGATTTTTAAAAATAAATGAGATAACAGAAGGAAAATTTCAGGTTGAAAAATTAAAAGAATGTGATGATAAAGCAACCAAATATCAACAAGAATTTTTTAATGCATTATTTTCGAGTGGAAACACACTTACAATTGAAAAAAGTCAGTTTAAAACAATAGCATTAGCAAAAAATAAATTATTAGATCATATGGATAAAAGATTTAATAAAGTTTTATATCATAATAATTTTGGAATAACAGCATTAGGAGCATTATTAACATTATTAATGATTGGAATTTCTTTGTTTTTTGGTGGAAGTCTCAACTCTCAGGCAATTTTTATATCAGTATGGCTTTTTATATGGAATATTGGAGTATTTGCATTAGTTAATACAGCATATAAAGGCTGGGTAACTTATTTTAAAACAGGACAAAGTATAGGCAATACAATAGGAGCGAGTCTTTTTTCATTGCCATTTCTTATAGGAGATTTAGTTGCAATATTTATATTTGGTAAATTAGTATCATTTCCATTAATAGTAATAATAATATCATGTTTTATACTCAATATAGTATTTTATGAATTAATGAAAGCACCAACAGTATATGGCAGAAAAATAATGGATAAAATCGAAGGACTGAAAATGTATTTATCAGTTGCAGAAAAAGAATGGTTACAAAAATTCACACCACCAGAAAAAACACCCGAGGAATTTGAAAAAATGCTGCCATATGCAATAGCATTAAAAGTAGAAAATGAATGGGGAGAAAAATTCACATCTATATTAAAAATAGGAAGTGAAGGGCAAGAAAACTATAAACCATCATGGTATTATGGCCGAAGTTTAAGAGGTTTTTCACCATCAAGTTTTGCAGGAAATATGTCAAACTCATTTGGCCAAGCAATATCTTCTGCATCAACTCCAGCATCAAGTGGTGGTTCAGGTGGAGCTGGAGGTGGCGGTGGTGGCGGAGGAGGCGGTGGTTGGTAGTAGATTTGGGGGTCAGGTCTTCGGAATTCGATTTTTCATATTCGTATATGAAATTGTTAAAGAAGAATTTTATGATATTTGCCGTTTAAACTTATGATTTAATCACAGGGTTTAATTAATTATTTTTTATAAAGGAGATTGCATGGAAGTTGAACAAGAATTTTTGAATTGGGATGCTGAGAATATTGATATTATAAAAAATGAGGCTGATAAAATCCTTAATCGTAAAATTTCAAATATTGAAGATCTTAAATGTCTGATTTTTGATTTTGAATCTTTTGTAGATCATATTCAAGAAAATGCTACAAGAATTCATGTAAAATTTACTGCTAATACAACAGATAAGGAAGTTGAAAAAAAATATAATTATATTTCTCATGAAATATATCCAATTTTATCCTTAATATCAGAGAGATTTGATACAAAAGTACTTGAAAGTGAATTTGCTGATAAACTTGATGATGATAGATTTGGTATTTTTATAAAAAGAATGAAAATGAGTAAAAAAACCTTTAATAAAGAGAATATTCCTATTAATACTCAAATTAAAGATCTTTTTAATAAATATTCAAAAATTGTTTCATCTCTTACTATAAATTATAAAGATAGCGAAATTACAATGCGACAAGCTGCTGTAATGCTTGAAAATCCTGATAGAGAAATTAGAGAAGAAATTTGGAAGAAAATCGCAAAAAAACGTGCTTCTGTTGCTGAAGAAGTTGATGTTATATTTGATAATATGGTTGAACTTAGAAATAATATTGCTTTAAATTCCAATTACAAAAATTTTACTGATTATTCTTTTGATGATAAGTATAGATTTGATTATAATGCTGATATGTGCAGAGAATTTCATAGTTCAATTGAAAAAAATATAGTTCCATTATTGAGGAAAATTTTTCTTAATAAAAAGTCTAAATTAAATTTAAAACAGTTAAAACCTTGGGATTTGGGGGTTGATGTATATGGTAAAGATGAAATAAAAGTATTTGATAATATAAATGAATTTTTACCAAAAGTTAAATCTGTATTCGAACAAATATCTCCTGAATTTGCAGAATTTTTTCAAAAAATGCTCTATAAAGGATATGTTGATCTTATAAACCGAAAAGGTAAAGCTCCAGGAGCTTATCAGACTTCGTTTAAAGAAGAAAAAATGCCTTTTATTTTTTCAAATATGCTCGGTGTATTAAAGGATATGGGAACAATATTTCATGAAAGTGGTCATGCTTATCATTTTATGAAATCAAGACATAGAAGACCTTTTGTTCATCCAGGTAGCGAAATGGCGGAAGTTGCTTCATTTGCAATGGAAATTTTTGGGTTACATTATGCAAATCCTGCAATACTTGATAGTGAAACACATAAAAGAGCATCAATTCGACATTTTGAAGGTGTTGTAAGAATATTTCCATGGGTTGCAAAAGTTGATGCATTTCAATTATGGGTTTATGAAAATCCCAAAGCAACTGCAAAGGAAAGAAGAATTTACTGGCGAAGTCTTGAAGAAAGATTTGATACTGGCGTTGTAGATTATGAAGATTTTGATTATTTTAGATATACAAATTGGCAGGCTCAACATCATATATTTAAAGCTCCTTTTTATTATATTGAATATGCGATTGCTCAATTAGGTGCTTTGCAATTATGGAAAAATTCATTAAGAAACTTTAATAAAACAATAGTGGAATATTCCAACGGTTTATCATTTGGAGGTTCAAGGTCATTGCCAGAATTATATAGAAAGACTGGGATTAAATTTGATTTTTCTGAAGAAGTAGTAAAAGATGTTGCAATATTATTAGAGAAAAAATTAAATGAAATTTGGTGAAAATAAAGTAAAAAAACTGGTAATTAATCGTGAAAATTCGGGATTTGGGATAAGGGTAAAAGATTAAGAGGCTGTTGAAAAAGTCTACTAAATAGAAAAAAACAATAATAATCAATTTTCTTTAATAAAAATTTCATATTAGAATATGAAAAATCGAATTCCGAAGACCTGACCCCCAATTCTTTAAAATCACTTTATTCTCTAAAATATTTTAAGTATATAAATGTATTATATAAGTAATAAAATGGTCTTATTATTAATGAAAAGGTTAATGTAATCATTGAATATGTAAAAAACATTTTACCGAATATTTTCCACATTGATTGTGTGTTTGATACTGGCATTAATTTGTTTAAAATTTCTGTTGGATCATTTAAGTTTGTTAATGATGAAAATATACTTGTGAAATTACTTATGTTGGATATTAAAAATAATGAGCTTATTGCTGCTGCTATTAAAAATAATGGTATGAATACTATTGACATTTTTAAATAATATATTGTTAATTGATTGATATTTTTAAAAAGTTTTTTTGTTACTTTTTTTATTGAATGTGTTATTTTTGGTGTTTGTTTTATTATTTGATCATATATTGCAAAATCTGCTATTATTGCTATTAATGAGTATAGTAAAAAATATATTGTCCATATTATTATCAAAGATAATATTCCTTTAACTAATCCATCTGATAACATTGAGTTAGCATTTTGTGTTGTATATATTATAATGGCTGATATTATTCCAAAAACTAATAATAATGCATATTTTATGCCTATTAATGAGAGTTTTAATATAAAAAATCCTGTGTAATTATATTTTTTAAATAATTGTTCTTTAAAAAAATCTGCATTGTTTTCATTTTGTTTTAATTTATTTTCTAATATAAAATAACAAAAAGATGGATATATAAAACTTATTATAAATGCTTCAAATAATCCGCTTATTCCTTTTATAAATGATATTATATATGATGTGCAGGATATAAGTATAAAAGGTATTATGTTTTTAAAAAATAAATCAAATATTTGCGATGTATGTTCTGTAAAATTTTGTTCTTTGATTATATTAGCACAAATTTGAGTTTGGTTTGTATTGAATTTTAAACCGCATATTGGACAAAAATTGGGTTTTTCTGTTGTTTCATATCCACAATTACATTTAAACATTTTTAACTCCTTTATTCTTTATAAAAAGATTGTGTGTTCAAGTAGTATTTTAAATCCAATTCCAATAAGTATTATTCCGCCAAAAATCTCAAATTTATCTTCAAAAAGACAACACATTTTGTGTCCTATATATATTCCTGCAAATGAAAAAATAAAAGTTATTATGCCGATTATTAAAATCGGAGTTAATATTTGAATGTTAAGGAATGAAAAAGATATTCCAACTGCTAATGCATCTATGCTAGTTGCTATTGCTAAAGTTAAGAGGATATAAATATTATGAGGATTTTTTTTTGTGCAATTATTATTTGGTTGAAATGCTTCATAAATCATTTTGCAACCAATAAATGTAAGTAATGTAAATACAATCCAATAATCAATATTTTTTATGTAATTTGTAGCAATTCTTCCAATATTCCAACCAATTACAGGCATGATAGCTTGAAAAAAACCAAAAAGAAGTCCAATTTGTATTGCATATTTGATATGCATTTTTTTAATTGCAGCTCCGCTTGATATAGAAACAGCAAAAGCGTCCATGGATAATCCGATTGCAATTAAACATATTTGACAAAAATCCATTTTATCCTCATAAATAGTTGTTGCATAAATCTTACTTTATCTTCTATAATTTTACAAACAGGGGGAATTTATGAAAAAAACTTCAATTGTATTATTTATTATAATATTATGTGTAATAACTTCGCTTTCAAAGGATTATTCTGTTATGTTGCAGGGTTTTCATTGGGAAAGTTCTGATTATGATTGGTGGAATATTCTTAAAGAAAAATCTGATAATATCAAAAAGATGGATATTGATTATGTATGGATTCCGCCTATGTCAAAATCTGCTGCAAAAGAAGGTTATCTTCCTAATGAATACTATGAATTTAATTCAGCTTATGGTACAAGAAGGGAATTAAGTGATTTGGTTAAAGAGTTTAATAGCAAAAATATAAAAGTTCTGGCAGATATTGTAATTAATCATAGAGTGGGCACTTATGATTGGGCTGATTTTACAAATCCAAAATGGGGTCCTGAAGCAGTTGTATGTAATGATGAATGGGTTCATGGTTCTGGTAATTATGATTCTGGAGATGGTTTTCATGCTGGAAGAGATATTGATCATTCAAATGGTCAGGTGAGAGATGATATTGTCGATTGGCTTAAATATATGAAATCACATATTGGAATATCTGGTTTTAGATATGATTATGTAAAAGGATTTGATGGGAAATATATTGAATATTATAATAGATATTCGAATAATGAATTTTCTGTTGGTGAATATTGGGTAGATCTTGATATTAATAATTCTGATGATAATAGGCAGGAAATAATTAATTGGATTGATAGGACTGAAGGAAGTTCAAGAGGTTTTGATTTTACTACAAAAGGTTTATTACAATATGCTTTTAATAATAATGCATTTTACAAACTTAAAGATAATCAGGGAAAACCTTCTGGATTAATTGGTTGGTGGCCCAAAAAAGCTGTAACTTTTATTGATAATCACGATACAGGTCCTTCAAAAATTAAGCGTGATGGAAGAACTTCTGGACAATCTCATTGGCCATTTCCGTCAGATAAAATATTGGCTGGATATGCATATATAATGACTCATCCTGGTATTCCATGCGTTTATTGGGTTCATTTATTTGATTGGGGAAAAAATTATACTGAAAAAATTAGCAAAATGATTGAAATTAGAAAGAAAAATAAACTAAATGATCAAAGTTCTGTTAATATAGTTGAAGCAGATAATAGTCAATATATAGCGATAATTGATAATAAAATTGCTGTAAAAATTGGTTGGGGAAATTGGAATGCTGACAATGATTGGAAACTTGAAATTTCAGGTGATAATTTTTTAATTTGGAGTAAATAATAGATTTGATTGTTTTTACTTTATTAAGGAGTTTTTTAAATGAGTACTAAAGGTAATAGAATGCAATTAGGGATTTTTGGCCGAAGAAATGCTGGTAAATCAAGTCTTATAAATGCTTTAACGAATCAAAATATAGCGCTTGTATCGGATGTTGCTGGTACTACAACAGATCCTGTTTATAAAGCTATGGAAATATTACCTATTGGTTCGGTTTCTTTAATTGATACTGCTGGTATTGATGATAGTGGCGAACTTGGTGATATGAGGGTAAAAAAAAGTCGTCAAGTTTTAAATAAATGTGATTTTGTATTAATTGTTGTAAGTGCAGATTTGGTTTTAAAAAATAATCTTGATTTTGAAAAAGAATTTATTGCTGATGTTAGAAAAAGACAAATTCCCGTTGTGCTTGTTATTAATAAAATTGATTTAAAAAATATATCAAATAATCAAGTTGATAAATTAAGTGCTAGTTTATCTGTTCCTGTGAGTTGTGTAAGTGCTTTTAAAATACAAGGAATTGAAGAGCTTAAACAAATTATTATTAAAAATAATCAAAGAGATTGGATTGCACCTACTATTCTTGGTGATTTAATTACTCCCGGTGATGTAATATTCCTTGTGTGTCCTATTGACTCTGCTGCTCCTAAAGGAAGATTAATACTTCCACAAGTTCAAACAATAAGAGATATTTTGGATAATAATTCAATAAGTGTTGTTGTAAAAGATACTGAACTTGCACATGCTTTTAAAACTCTTGGTAATCCAAAATTAGTTATTACAGATTCACAAGAATTTCAAAAAGTTGGACAATTAACTCCAAAAGAAGTTAGTATGACTTCTTTTTCTATTTTATTTGCAAGATATAAAGGTGATCTTGAAATATTTATGCGAGGTATAAATAGAATTAAAAATTTAAAAGATGGTGATAAAATTCTTATGGCAGAAGCTTGTACTCATCATTCACAAGAAGATGATATAGGTAAAGTTAAAATCCCAAAATGGTTAAGAGAAAATACTGGAAAAGATCTTATTTTTGAACATTATGCTGGGTCAAATTTTCCGGAAGATATGTCAAAATATAGTTTAGCAGTTCATTGTGGTGCTTGTATGATAAATAGGAGAGAAATGTTATATCGATTGAGATATTCAGAAGAAAATAGTATTCCTATTGTAAATTACGGTATGATAATTGCTTATATGCATAATATTTTGGATAGAGCTTTAAAACCATTTCCTGATGCTATGTCAATATATAAAAAAACCACCTGATATACAGATGGTTTTAATGTATTTAAAAGGGCTATTCTTATAATTCTTTAAAAGCTTTTTCAATTTTTTCAATATAATTTTGTTTTTGGAATTTATCAAGTCCCCAGCTAGCAGTAACAGCATTTTTTGTTACTGTTTCAAGGAATTTATTACCATATAATTCACCAAGAAAATATAGTAAATATACCATATCTCCATAAGGCCACATTGCAGGGTCATCTGGATTAACAGTTACAAGTAAGCCTTCATTTACCAATACATCAAGATTATGATAAGTAATTGCATAATCAAATAAGAAATGATTACTTATAGGATTTGCTTCTAATCTTACATTGTTTTCTTTCATAAGTTGCCATAAATCATTTCCGTCATAATATCTTTTAATAAGAGGAATTGCATGTCCAACAGCATTTGCTTTTAATTTAGTTATTGAAGTGTAAATGTTTTTTAGATTTTCTTCTTCTGAACACATTTCACCAGCATGAACAGTTCTTTTAATAGGAGTGTCAAAAGTTAATTTAAAAGCTTCATAATGTTTTTCAGGAGGATTACCTCTTTCTTCTGTTGCAAGGTCAATACCAACTATTTGATTTTGAAAATTCAAAGCTGTTTTTACAACTTTTATAGTAGTTTCAGGTTCAGATTCTCTTCCCATTGATATTATAAGTCTTGCATCAACTCCAGTTTCTTCTTTACCAGCTTCAAAACCTTCAAGTGAATAACCAATTACCTTATCCATAGTTAAACCTTCAAAAGTATGATATTGAGGTGCAAATCTTGTTTCAGCATAAGGAATATTATGGGCTTTGAGATATCTACAATGAGCTTTTGCCATTTCTATAAGATCTTCTTTTGTTTGCATAAATCCAACTGGAATAGAAAATACATCGATTATATGATATGTATTAAGATCCATGAAAAAGGTTTTTAACTTTTCTTTTGAATTTATAATCTGGCTTTGTTCATCTTTGTAATTGATTTTATTTCTTTCGCGATCTAGTTCTGGATATTTTAATTTTAAACCTTTTTTTTGTGAAAGATTCCATACTTCATCTGCTGGTATTGATCCGTCCCAATGTATATGAAGTGGAAACTGAGGAATTTTTTTTAGTTTTTCTAGATATTCTTGATTTTTGATTTTCATACTATCTCCTGATTGTTTATTTTTATTTTATTATATTTAACTAAATAAAATAACTTTTTTACAAATAAAAAGCAAATAAAAAGAATCTGCGAAAGAGTGAATGGTGAAATGGTGAATATTAAATAATGCAGAACTGTTTTATTATTGGACAAATTTTATATATTGCGATGTTTGATTTAATTAAATCAGAGTGATAAAATTAATAAACAGTGTTTGTGTATTCATGCTATAATCGACGAGATTGAGGATGTTGAAATATGAGTAAATGAGGTAAGCAATTTATCATTTTTAAGATAGAAAATGTATTTACATATGGCGAATTACAACAAGAAGAAGTTGTTGCAAATTCTGCAACAACTGTATAATAAGAAAAATTATATTGATGTGATTTTTTGTATGGATTCCCAAGTTCATGGGAATAGCAGAACTAAAAATAAAATCAGATCTCGGCTAAGAAACATACCGGGATGACAGAATATTGATTTTTTTTTATTTAATAAAAGGAATTAATTTTTAATCAAAAATTATAGTTTTATTTGTAATAATTAACGATTTTGTCATATCATTACAGAATTGTTCTAATTATGGGTTCAATTAGGGGTTTTTATGATTTATTTGAATAATGCTGCGACTACTTGGCCGAAGCCTGATATTGTTGCTAATTCTGTTTATAATTGTATTTGTAATATTCCTCAGGAAGAGGAGCGATATGGTAGGGTTTTTGATTCTGTAAAAAGTGTGAGTTGGGCTAGAAATAAAGTTAAGGAATTTTTTAATATTCAAAATTCTAATAATATTGTATTTAATTCAGGTGCAACGGAAGGTATTAATTCTATTTTATTTGGTCTTGATATAAAAGATTGTCATATTTTAACTTCTGTTACTGAACATAATTCTGTTTTAAGACCTCTTTATATGCTTTCTTCAAATAATAAAATTACTTTTATTGATTGTGATGATTTTGGTTTTATTGATATAAATAGTATTGAAAAAAAAATTTTGCATAATACGAAAATTCTTATTATGAGCATTGCTTCTAATGTTTCGGGTGCTATTCAGGATTTTGATAAAATATATAATAATTGTATTAAAAACTCGATTATTCCTATTTTTGATGCTTCTCAGGCTGGTGGTTGTGTTGTGCTTGATATTGGTAAGTATAATAAGGCTTTCTGGGTTTTTGCCGGTCATAAAAGTCTTTTTGGAATTAGTGGTTCTGGTTTTATTTATATTCCTGATAATATTGAACTTAAACTTTATAAAACTGGCGGAACTGGTGTTTTGAGTGAATTAAAAAAAATGCCTAAGCGTCTTCCTTTGCGATATGAAGCTGGGACGAAAAATATTCCTGGAATTATTTCTATTGGTAGTGGTATTGAGTTTATTCAAAATATTGGTATTAAAAATATAGAAAGTAAAAAACAAAAATTGCTTAAAATACTTTTTGATGAATTATCACAAAATTCTAATGTTAAAATATATTCTGCACCGGCAGACAAAAACGCTGGAGTCTTCTCATTTTCAATGGATAATTACACTTCTGAGGATTTATCAGATATTCTTTATGAATCGTTTGAAATCATTACAAGGAGCGGGTTACATTGTTCTCCAGAAATTCACAAGAAATTTGGGACTTTTGAAAATGGACTTGTAAGATTATCTTTATCATGGTTTAATGAGGTTGGAGAAATTTCGCAACTGATTTCAGCTGTTAATAAGATCTCTGGAGTAAAGATGAATGATTAAAGAAGTTATAAGACTTGATGATTGCAAAGATGGATCGATTAAATTCAAAGTTGTTTTTGATTTTGATATTTCAAAACAATTCGTTATGTCATTTCCTGATAATCACAAAAAAACAATAAGAGAAGATTTTGAAAAACCTTATTTCAAAATCGATTATCCTGGGTTTTATGCTTTAAAAGGAAGTTTGAATTCTTCTTCAGCTAAACTTTGGATAAATAAAGGGAGTTATACGGACTGGGAGAAATACTTTAGGAAGATAATGGAGAGTGTATGAAAAATGTAAAAACAGTTGCTGCTGCAATTATGGAAAAAAATGGTAAATTTCTTATAGCGAAAAGAAAAAATGGTCAATCACATGAAGGTAAATGGGAATTTCCTGGTGGAAAACTTATTCCAGGTGAAACTTTAGAAAAATGTCTTGAGCGTGAGCTTGAAGAAGAATTTTCTATTTTGACAAAGACTCATAATTTTTTTGATAAAAGTTTTTATGAGTATGAATCTGGTGTAATTGAACTTGTAGCTTATTATTCAGAACATATTGATGGAGAATTTATTCCTATAGTACATAGTGATATAAAATGGGTTTCTCCTGAAGAGCTTCTTAATCATGATCTTTCTCCGGCTGATATATCTATTGCCAAAAATTTAATAAAGCTTCATTGCGGAAATTGCCAGGAGGCATGATTGTTTAAAATAAAATTTAATAATAATGAAAAACTTGAAAAAGTTTATAATATTGTAAAAGAAGATAAAGAATTACATACATATTGGAGTTGTTCTAATATTACTGCTATTGATAGGTTGCATTTAACAGATCATGGCAGGGTACATATAGCTATTGTGACAAATCGAGCATTAAAAATTCTTCGTATGTTACATGAGCATGGAGTTGTTACTGGTATTGAAAAAGATCATAAGTTGAAATATGAAGATGCTGAAGTTCTTGTTTTTCTTGCTGCTATTCTTCATGATATTGGTCAGATTGTGCATAGAGATAATCATGCACTTATTGGTGCTGCACTTGCTCCGAGATTTACTGAAAAATATCTTGATAGCATTTATTCACCTGAAGATAAAGCACGTATGACTTCGGATATTTGTCATGCTATATTTACTCATAGAGAGTCAAGCAAACCTTTGACTATTGAAGCTGGAGTTATTAGAGTTGCTGATGCTCTTGATATGGAAAAGGGAAGAGCTGAAATTTCTTTTTCTCTTATTGGTTCTACTTCTATTCATTCTGTATCAGCTATGGCTATTAAAGAAGTTGAAATAATTAAAGGTGTTAAAAAACCTATTCGTATAAAAATTAGTATGGCTAATTCATCTGGTATATTTCAAATTGATGAGCTTTTAAGACATAAACTTAAAAATAGTATGATTGAAGAATATATTGAAGTTCATGCTTCTATTGATGGTGAAGAAGAAAAATTAATAGATGTAGTTGAGATATAGGTTTTTATAAAAGCAAAAAACTGTGAGCATAAATTCATTTTTTAAATGAATTTATTAGTTAGCAGATTATAAATAATCCTAGTGAGCAAAATACTATGTATTTTTAGTAAGCAGACTCTAAAGAGTTTTAGTAAGATGTTAAAACTAGACCGAAGGTCTTTACTAACGAGCAAAGCGAAGTGCTAACTGGTAAATCCGTATAAAATAATTTTTATTTTATTTTTGTCACTAATGTCACAAAGTGACATGTCACGCTTTATCTGTCACAGCTTCACAGTTTTTTCTTTTAATTCCACATTCCACATTCAACATTGGAAATTAAAAATCTGTCATCCCGGTATGTTTCTGAGCCGGGATCTGTTTTTGATTTTTTTCATTACAATAACGCAAAAAAATAATCATTCGGTATCATTCGATATTTTACATCCATATAAAATATCTCTTTACCTTCGTTCACTTATAATACATCCGTATATTATATGCTTCGCAACGTTCACTCAAGTTACCGAGTAGATTTTTTTTTGCTTTTGTTTATAGAAAATCCTTCATACTTTGTTTTAATTGAAAATTTTCTAACGAATTCTCGTTAAATCTGTCATTCCGGCATGACTTTGTTTTTGTCACTAATGTCACAAAGTGACATGTCACGCTTTATCTGTAACAGCTTCACTGTTCTTTCTTTTAATTCCACATTGAAAATTCAAAATTAGTTTCAACCCACAACCCCTTAAACATTCTAACCCTTTAACCTTGTTTTATTATCTGTTATAATTAACTCATGAAAAAATTACCTATTGGAATTGCTAATTTAAAAGAGATAATAGAACATAACTATATATAT
>Ga0265293_10002489_pt1 | contig 36776 bp, 26 predicted proteins | sample Munlanlewell138R_FD_192505 | JGI IMG/M metagenome (GOLD analysis project Ga0265293, IMG submission 192505) | Leachate microbial communities from a municipal landfill in Southern Ontario, Canada - Leachate well 138R | ecosystem: Engineered > Solid waste > Landfill > Unclassified | place: Canada... | reverse complement strand
CGACTTCATCCCACCCTACTCAGTCGATGTCGGGGAGTACAACTTCACGGCGCTGATAGGCTCCGCGGCCAGGCAGTATGAGGAAGACCTCATCCTCCGGCTCCGGGGGTCGTACAGCATGCGGACCTACGCGAAGAGTTATCGCCACGAGATCAACCGTGGGGATACCCTCACGTTTGACGTGACGATCACGAACGCCGGCGTCGGGGGTGCCCTGACGAACGTCGGGCTCAACATGAGCGCGCCGCAGGGATGGCGGACGAGCGTCGACCCAGCAACGGTTGCGAGCCTTGAGCCCGGCGAGCGGGCGACGGTCCAGGTGACGGTCATCCCGCCGGCGGATATCGTCGCCGGCGAGTACAAGGTCATCAGCCTCGCGAAGAGCGACCAGGCTGAAGGAGAAGACGAGTACCGCATCGTCGTGAAAGAACGGTCCTACGTCGCGATCCTCGGCCTCCTGGTCATGGCCGGGGTCGCGGTGGGGCTCTGGTATGTCTTCAGGAAGTACGGCCGGCGATAAGGCCGGCCACCCGTACCACCAGTTTTGATGGGGGGAAGCCCGGCTGTACCAGGAGACGATCTACTCCGAAAGGCCGGTCACTCGAACCTGACGTCGCCCTCGGGCACCGCGATCTCAAACCGCACCCCCCTGCCCGGCGTCCCGGTCTCGCGGATGGTAATCCCGGTGATCGAGAGGATCTCCCTGATCAGGAAGAGCCCAAACCCCGTGTGGCTCCCAAATCCCCGCTTGAATATCCGCTCCTTGTTCTCGTGCGGGACACCCACGCCGTTATCCTCCCAGATGATCCGGGCGCCGCCATCCTCCGGCACGGCCGTGACCCGGACCTCGGTCACGGTCTTTCCGTGCCGCATGGCGTTCTCAAGGAGGTTATAGAAGACGGACGATAGGAGCGGATCAGCGTAGACAGAGATTCCCTCAAGGTTGGTGATGATCTGGATCCCGCCCGGCCTGAGTGCCCGGACTGCCGATGTGATCAGGGGCTCAATGAAGAACCACCGGGGGGCCCTGACGCCGAGATCCTGGTAGTCCCGGGTGAACTCGATCTGTGACTGAATTATATCAATAGCGGCCCGCTGTTTATCGAGCGCCTCGGTGATATCTGGATCGAGCGGCCGGTCCTGGAGGAGAGTGATATGCCCGAGCACAACGGTCACCTGGTTTAAGATATCATGCCGCACGATACTGTTCATCAGGCTGAGCTTCTCGTTTGCCTTGATGAGCGCCGCTTCGGCCTGTTTCCAGGCATCGATGTCGTGTATAGCGTAGTCGATCGCGACCAGATGTCCATCATCCCCATAGACCGGTATCGTACAGACCTCCACCCAGGCGTAACCATGGTCTTTCCTGAGCACCCGGAAGGCGTACAGCCGGTCGGAGTCCGGTTCCTGATGCATGGCAGAGAGAACCTCCTGGTCATCAGGATGAACCAGTCGCTCGATGAATCTGCGCCCGCCCCGGCACTCTTTGACCGCATAGCCGGTCAGGCGCTCCCATGAAGGGCTGACGTACTCAATGGTCGACGAGACCATGTTTACGCGGATATAGCAGTCATGCGATCGCTCTATCAGCGTCCTGAACCGCTCCTCACTCTCACTGAGCTGTTTGTGTGCACGTGTCCGAATAAGGAGGCTGGCAAGCTGGTTTCCGACGACCGTGAGCAGTGTGATGTCATCTCTCGACCAGGCCCGCTCCCGCGCGTTGGTCTCAAACCCCATGACCCCCAGGGTCTCGCCGGCGGTCGCGATCGGCACAAGGAGCACCGACAAAATCCCATGTCCCTGGAAAAATTCGCGCTCAACCGCAGCTTCTGGCGGCATGTCAGCCACGGAGGGGATGCAGATGGCTTTGCCGGCCACGATCCGGCCCATCCCCCAGGAGAATGAACTGATCGGGACTGCCTGCAGGTGCGCGATCTGCGGTTCGATCCCCTCCGCACACCACTCGTAAATGGTATCCGCGGTGGCTCGGTCGCCGCTGAGCTGGAATATGTAACTCCGGTCGACGCCGAGAAACGATCCCAGTGTCTGTATCGTCTCGTTCAGGGCATCGTCCAGGTTGCTGTGACCGAGGGCCACGAACCGCGCCGAGATCGAGCTCACCACCCGCTCAAGGTTTACCCGGTGCTGAAACTGTGCCTTCATCCTCTTCTGTTCTGTGACGTCCCGGAGAGATTCGATTGCGCCGGAAAGCCTTCCCTGTGCATCGTAGAGGGCGGATGCCTTCCCCCAGAGGTAGGTCTCCTCCCTGTCATCTGATGGAGGGATATAGATCTCGCGTGCAAGACTCTCACCGCCGCGTGCAAGACTCTCACCGCCGCTGGCAAGAACCCTCCCTGCAAGCAGCGGAGAGCGTACACCCGATACCTTTCCCAGGATTGCACCGGGCCCACGTCCTATGATCCGGCTCTTTGTGATCCCGGTTAGCTCCTCCATCGCCCGGTTCCAGATGGTCACCGTCTTTGTGCGGTCGAGGACAAACGTCGGGTCGGGGAGGAAATCGATTATGCCCTGGAGGGTTGCCTGGTAATCCTCCATCTCACAGCACTGCTCTGCGAGCGTCTCCTGGCTCGCTTTTGCCTCCTCAAACGCCGCGGTCATCTGTTCATGTGCCGCGCGCAGATCCTCCTCGAACCGTCTCCGATCGGATATATCGATCATCGATGCGACCGAGCGGTCGGTTCCCGGGATCATCCCGGCTGTCATGTACACGTCTTTCTGTCTGCCGTGCCGGTCCACCACCCGAACCTCGTAGGTGCGCGGAGCTGAGTCCGGATCCCGTCGCCGGGCATGATGGTAACCTCTGAGGCGTTCCTGGTCTTTCTCGGCGATAAATACGGTCCAGGGCAGTCTCCCCTCAACCTCTTCCTGTCGGTAACCGGTGAGATCCGTAAATCCGCTGTTGACGAGAGAGACCGTCATGTCATCCTCAATGATGAACGTAGCGGCCCCGGTATGCTCGAAGATGCTCCGGTACATATCGCCGGCCAGCTGCACCTCCGCTTCCGCCTGTCGCCGTGCACCAGCCTGAAGAATCATGTTCCGGAGTTCAGCGAACTGTGCTGAGGGAACACCGCCTTTCCGGAGGTAGAAGTCGGCACCGTTGTTGAGCGCATCGATGATGACCTCCTCACGGCCGCGGCCGGAGAATATGATGAAGGGTATTGCCATGCCCTGGCGGCGGATCTCCTTTAAGAACGCAATGCCATCCATCTCCGGCATCTCGTAATCGGAGACGATGACGTCGTACCGGGTTTCGGTGAGCATCCGGAGCCCCTGCACCGGCGAGGTCACCGTATCAATCTGCATATCCCCGGATCGTTCAAGCCAGGCCCTGGTCAGTTCAAGGAAGGCCGGTTCATCATCGACTACGAGGACACGGGCCATACTCCTACCATATGTTTGAAGGATGGTCTATATGATATGATAAATATTTGTATTCCGGCTGTCTCGTGGTTATTCATCAAAATGGTAGATTACTACTGTTATTTTGATATATTGGAGCTTTAGCGCCATTTTCACGGGGATCTGGTTATATTGAATATTTTTTCCATCTGAGAAATACTTTTCACTTTCTGCGGTGCCGGCTCCCGGAGGATACACCGATCACAGGAATTCCTCGTTATAATCTCAGAATCGAACGCTCAAGCCCGGGGTGTGGTCTGGAAAAAAAGCTATGAGGGTGTATAGAGGACGTGCAGTAAGCCCGGGTATGATCAGATGCTGATGGGGCACAGGCGTGGATTCCCTCATGAGCGGTACCTGGCCACGTAGTAGTATGAATTAGCTACATAATAATTTTACCTATTATGGTGTAGTGATTGTTATTGTAATACCGATCCCGCGACAGCTACCCGGGGGGGCGGTATGGGGTTCACCGCGCCGGCAGGCAGTCCCCCTCCCTTCCGGCGGGAAAGGGCCGCCGGTGCACCCGTGGAATGGCATAAATTCCCTGCCCCGATGGAAGATATATTTACTATCGCGCCCTTTCCTTCATGAGGCGATGATATGGCGATTGACTGGTACGAAGAATTTGTTGACCTGGACCATACACCCGGCCCGGACGAGCTCGTAGCCCTCTACTACTTCCAGCCCGTAGCCGGGATCAGCAAGAAGGAGGCGGTCGGGCGGATCGCATCCGAGAGCTCGACCGGAACCTGGACGACGCTCTTTACCCTGCCCCCCCGTATGCGGGATCTCCAGGCGAAAGCGTTTGAGATCGAAGGAAACTACGCAAAAGTCGCATACCCCCTCGCCCTCTGGGAGGAGGGGAACGCACCCCAGCTCTTGAGCGGCATCGCCGGGAACGTCTTTGGGATGAAGGCGCTTGAGAGCCTGCGCCTGATCGATGCCTCGTTCCCGGCAGACTACATCCGGCATTTCGCGGGGCCGCACTTCGGTATGGAGGGGATCCGGGATATGATGAAGGTCCATGATCGCCCCCTCACCGGTGCGGTGCCAAAACCCAAGGTGGGTTTCACCGCGGAGGAGCACGCGGAGGTCGGGTATGAGACCTGGATGGGCGGGTTTGACTTCGTGAAGGACGATGAGAACCTCACATCCCTCGCGTTCAACCGGTTCGATGACCGCGTCCGGACCATGGCGAAGATGCGGGATCGCGCCGAGCAGGAGACCGGTGACGTGAAGTCCGCGTTCATAAACATTACAGCCGATACGGAGACGATGAAGAGGCGGGCGGATATGCTCGCCGGGTACGGCTGGAACTACGCCATGATCGATGTCGTGGTGACCGGGACCGCCGCGGTCGCGACCCTCCGGGACTACTGCTCCGACCTCGGGCTCGGGATCCACGCCCACCGGGCGATGCACGCGGCCTTCGACCGGGACGAGGAACACGGGATCACGATGCAGTTCCTGGCAAAGATCATGCGACTCATCGGGGTTTCGCAGATCCACACCGGGACTGCTGTCGGGAAACTGGTCGGGACCCGGGCGGAGGTTACGGTGCTTGCCGATATACTCCGCCGGAAGCATACCGATGCCGTAGATCATATGGCCCTCGACCAGGACTGGGGCGCGATCAAGAGCGCCTTCCCCGTATCGTCGGGCGGACTCCACCCCGGACTTGTGCCGGACGTCCTCGATATATACGGGAGCGATCTTGTCCTCCTGGTGAGCGGTGGCATCCACGGTCACCCGAAGGGCACACGGGCCGGTGCAGAGGCCACCATGCAGGCGATCGAGGCCTGGCGCGAGGGGGAGACCCTCGATGAGAAGGCGAAGCGGGCTCCTGAACTGAGAGAGGCCCTCGATAAATGGGGCTACTATAAACCCAAATAACTATTTTTCAGGGATCTCTGCAAGCGACCGCGAGAGCCTCATGAGCCCCTCCCGGAACTCATCGATGTACCCCTGCATCGAGAGGCTCCCCTCAGGAAACGGGTTTTTTGTATCGTAGAGCCGTTCGATCATCGCATCGGTCGGGAGCAGATCGACGGCGATCCCGGTCTCCTCCGACGCCTCTGCCATCGCTGCGCGAAACGGTCCGATGCTGTATGCAAGCCGGTGCTGGTAGGTATCCCGGGTCTTTTCGAGGTAACCGCGCAGCCGGTAGACCTCGATCCGGTGGAAGTCGCGCCTGACCCGCTCATCCATGGTCCTGCCGAGCATGTAGTGGTAGTTCCGGAAAGGGTACATGCACTCGAGCTCCGCCGGGACGGTCCCGCAGGTGCCGAATACGACGATATGGTAGTCCGCCGGATCAAGGATGTCATCGATGATCCGGCGGAAGAGCCGGTGACTCGGGCTCTGGCTATAGGGTTTTTTCACGGCGCAGGGGAGGAAGAGGGCGATCTTCTTTGGCGTTACCGGGTAATCATCGATGATGAACCGGTATGCGTCCTCAAACTCCTTCCGGTAGAAGGGGGGATCGAAGATCTCGATCAGGTTCCCATGTCCCTCCTGCACAACCCCGGTGACCCGCCGGGGAGCACCCGTGTCCCTGTCCTGCGCCATCAGCTCCTCTCGTGTATACCCGTTGGCCCGGAGAGCAAAAAGTATGGCCCGGGGGTACGTTCACGGTCGCTCCGAAGTGCGCCGCCTCTGCCGCCGGGCCTTTTTCCGCGCAGCCGTCCGGTGGACCGGAGGCTTGAGCATCAGGTCTCCAGCCGGGGCAAAATGGGAAGAAAAATAGAATTATCATCATAAAATAAGGGCAAGGGGCACTACTACCTCTTGTCACCTTAAATCCAAAGATCCCCTACCTCTCTTCATGCCTATATCGCCATCATATGGTGGCAGAACCCCATCTCCTCATGAGGCTGTTGGTACCTCATCCATTCTCCAAATTTTCAAGATAAGATGACAAGGGACACTACACTACACTCCGCTCCCCGCCTGCTAACCCTCTCTCGATCAAGAGTTCGTCAAAATCCTCCCGCAAAATTGCCATCAGGTTGAGATCCTGGTGTCGCCCATCTTTGAAAACTGCTCTCCTCAGGATCCCCTCCTGCTTAAGCCCACACTTCTCGGCGAGTCCTATTCCACCTCGATTGGATACTAACTGGCGAGCTTCGATTCTTGTCAGGCCCAGGGTATAGAATCCGTGGCGGAACATTAACAAGGCTGCCTCAATCCCAAGCCCGGTTCTCCACAGAGATTTCTCCCCGATGAGTATGCTACACTCTGCGGTGCCATTGTTCCGATCTATATCGGTTAAAGAAACGAGTCCGACGGGTTTATGTTCCGTCTTTAAGCACACTGCAAGCCGTAACGAATTTCCTGGATTCAGGATGGTATCATATACCCACTTCTTCTCGTACTCCATCGAGACGAAATATCTCGGTCCCACAACCTTTGCCCAGATCTCCTCATCCTGGCGCCATGTATGGGTGACTTTATAGTCATCCGGCTCAAACGCTCTCAAATAAACCTTGAATTCTGAGGTATCCATACTCAACTCCTTGAAATGTATTCTACTCTGTATATACTGAATAATTCTGTAACAGCTCATAATTGTTCAGTAGTTGATCGATCTCCCCTTTCGAGTTAAACATCAATATATCTATGATCGATAAATCCGGGATGAACTGTCCATCAAATTGATAGTAGGTTATCTCATCCATCTTTAGGAATTTCAACTCGATGCCGTTTTCTTCAAATTTTCCCGGGGAATACAATTTCATCCCGCCAATCGCATTGATATAACAATGGCCTCCCAGTATCTGGTTTATCTCAACAACTGCATCCTCTGCATTGAGACCCTTCGTTCTCTCCAGAGATGAGGATAATACGAATGGTGTGTCTATATGCATATAATCGCACAATTTTCTAAGGCAGTTTGTATTAAATTTGCTTATATTGCGGTCTTCATAATTCAGGATGTCGATGATTACCTCATGTACCTCGTTGAAATATGGAGCGTCGTGATATGAATGGAATAACGTCTTCAAAAGCCTCTCTTTTGTTGAATGAAAGATATCTTTGGAATACGATCTCTGATTGATGTGCTTTGTCCTGCTCTCTCTTTTTACGCCGAATGTAAATAAGAGTGCATCGTGATTTAATAGTATTCTGTTTCTGTTGATCCAGCCCTTTTTTCTGTACTGTACGTCATCATAAATTACGAAAACGTCTACAGCATGTATCAGTTGAAAGTACCCAAGGTACGGAAATAGATATGGCTGCATTATTCCGATTTTCATGAATTAACTCCTTTCATTCAGTTGAATCATAACGCTTCTATAGGTTATACGTTATTTCTGCCATACTCTCGGATGCATTTTTATCTGCTTTCGTCCACTTCCAATAGGTATCCTGCACCTTCAGCACGCTGGAGAGATTCACCCTTCCATCGAGCTTCTTCCCGGGTGAACTGCCCTGATCCAGGGCCTCCGGGATGAGGCCATGATCGAGATGATCTTCTCCAGAACATCCTCCGGAAGTGCCGGGTACATGGGAAGGCAGAGCACCCTCCTGGCCCGGTCCCTCGACACAGGACACACCCCGGCCGGCCCGAGCGTATCAAGCGAGGGATAGAAGTACCGCCTCGGGAAGATCCCGACCTCATTCAACCGCCTTTGAACAGCAAGTAACTCGCTTTCCGAGGAGAAGAGCACCGGGAAATACGCGTAGTTCCGCGTAGCACCCTCCCCCCAGGCCGGCATCTCAAAATGATCCTCTAAGGCCTCATAGTAGCGACGATGGATCTCCCCGCGCTTCTGAAGCACTGTCTCAATCTCATCGAGCACCGATAGCCCCATGGCAGCGTGGAACTCGCTCATTTTGGCGTTGATCCCCTCGTCGATAACCTTACCCTCCGCGTAACCGAAGTTGATGAGCCGGCACGCCCGCTCGTAGTCCTCGCGCCTCTTGAAGACGATCGCCCCACCCTCGACGCTGTGAAAAACCTTGGTCGCGTGAAAACTGAGCGTGGCAGCATCTCCCCACTCAAGAACACTTCTGCCGTTCAGTTCCACGCCGAATGCATGGGCGGCATCATAGATCACCTTCAGGTCATGTTCCCGGGCGATCCTATCAAACGCCTCGACGTTACAGGGGTTCCCGTAGACGTGGACCGGCACCAGCGCCGTAATGTCCGGATCCAGAACCTCTCTGGCCCGCTCCGGGCTGAGATCCAGGGTCGCACCGTCGATATCGGCAAAGGCCGGTTCGATCCCCTCCCACCGGAGTGAACTGCTCGTGGCCACGAAGGTGAACGGTGTGGTGACGGCCTTCCCCGTGACCCCGAGAGCCCGGTAGGCGATCTGGAGCGCCAGGGTTCCGTTGGCGACCGGGAGGAGGTTTTGTACGCCGAGGTAGCCCTCCAGGCGGGCTTTTAGCTCCTGTACCAGGGGTCCGTTATTCGTGAGCTGGCAGTTTTTGTAGCAGCGCACGATATACCCGAGGTACCTGTTCATCTCCGGGAGATGAGGTTTCGTCACCGGAATCATACCGCTGGCCTCCCCGCATCGGCCCTGAGTAACTCCAGGAGATACCGCCCATACCCGTTCTTCGCCACCGGCTGCGCGAGCTCATGAACCTCTTCCGGCGTCAGCCAGCCATTGCGCCAGGCGATCTCCTCCAGGCAGGCGATCTTGTAACCCTGGCGCTTCTCGATGGTCTCGACGAACTGGGCGGCATCGAGCAGGTTGTCGTGGGTGCCTGTATCCAGCCAGGCGAAGCCCCGCCCGAGTAGCTCGACATTGAGGTTGCCGCACTCCATGTAGACCTGGTTGATGCTCGTGATCTCAAGTTCGCCACGGTCCGAGGGCCGGACCCCTTTCGCGATCTCCACGACATCGTTATCGTAGAAGTAGAGTCCCGTGACCGCGTAGTTCGATCGCGGCCGGGCCGGCTTCTCTTCGATGGAGACCGCATGCATATCCCTATCAAACTCCACAACCCCGAAGTGCTCTGGATCCTTCACCTGGTAGCCAAAGACCGTCGCGCCGACCTCCCGGCTGAACGCCTTCTTGAGTCGGGGAGTGAAGTCCGGGCCGTAGAAGATGTTGTCCCCGAGGATCAGGCAGACGCGGTCGCCACCGATGAACTCCTCGCCGATGATGAAGGCCTGTGCAAGCCCGTCGGGACTCGGTTGGACGGTGTAGGTCAGGTGGATCCCGAGCTGCGTCCCATCCCCGAGGAGCCGGATGTAGCCCTCCTGATCCTCCGGGGTGGTGATCATCAGGATGTCCCGGATCCCGGCGAGCATCAGGACCGAGAGGGGGTAGTAGATCATGGGCTTGTCGTAGATCGGCAGGAGGTGCTTGGATATCCCCCGGGTGATCGGGTAGAGCCGGGTGCCGCTCCCGCCGGCAAGCACAATACCCTTCATACGCCGGCCCCCAGCCGTTCTCGTCGGTAAGAGCCACGCTGCACCCGCTCGCACCAGGCCCGGTTCTCCAGGTACCACCGGACGGTCTTTCGAAGGCCGGTCTCAAACGACTCTTCCGGCACCCACCCGAGATCAGCCTCTATCTTACCCGCATCGATAGCGTAGCGCCGGTCATGGCCGGGCCGGTCCTGGACGAACGTGATCAGATCCTGATACTCCCCGAGACCCTCGGGCTTTTCGGGGGCGAGATCCTCAAGGAGGTCGCAGATCCCCTGCACGACCTCGATGTTCTGGACCTCGTTGTGCCCGCCGACGTTGTAGGTCTCTCCGATCGCTCCCTCTTCGGCTACTAGAGAGAGGGCGCGGGCGTGGTCTTCGACGTAGAGCCAGTCGCGGACCTGGTCACCCCTGCCGTATACGGGGAGGGGCTTTCCCTCCAGGGCATTGAGGATCATGAGCGGTATGAGCTTCTCGGGGAACTGGTAGGGACCGTAGTTGTTTGAGCAGTTCGTCACCACAACCGGCAGACCGTATGTCCGGTGCCATGCCCGGACGAGATGGTCCGCGCTCGCCTTGCTCGCGGAGTAGGGGGAGCTCGGGGTGTAAGGAGTGTTCTCGGTGAAGAGGCCGGCAGAGTCCCCGAGATCCCCGTAGACCTCGTCGGTCGATATATGGTGGAAGCGGAAGGAAGCCTGTTCGTCGCCAGAGAGATCCCTCCAGTAGTGCCGGGCCGCCTCAAGGAGGGAGTAGGTTCCGATGATGTTGGTCTGGATGAACGCCGTCGGTCCGTCGATCGAGCGGTCGACATGGGACTCGGCGGCGAGGTGCATGACGATATCGGGCTGGTGCTCCCGAAAGACCCTCTGGAGCCCGAGGGGGTTACAGATATCCTCCTGCTCGAAGTTGTACCGGGGGTCGTGGTCTACCTCCCTGAGCGACTCCAGGTTGCCCGCGTAGGTCAGTTTGTCGAGGTTGATGACGGTGTGGCCGGAGTGCCGGATGAGGTGGCGGATGACCGCCGAGCCGATGAAGCCGGCCCCGCCGGTGACGATGACCGTCGTCATCTCCAGACCTCGTGTGTAGTTGATCCCTGAGCCATTGCTGTTCTCTCCCGCGTAGTGTAGGATATACCCTGTGTGGGTAATTGAAAGCTGCGATCCTTCGTGGGAGGGTATGGAGGGGGGAGGAGCGAAAAATAGTGCTGCGGGGATTTTTATCGGGGATGCCGGTTGTATTCAGGGGGTCTTCGGGGGTGAGTTGTTCACCGCGATGGTACGCCGGCCGGGCGCGCAGAAGAGAGGATACCTCCGGTAATCTCAGCGAGTACCACCTCCAGGAGCAGGGGAGAAGGTGATACAGGCGTTTCGCTATCACCCTCCGGGGAGGCCGGGAATTTTGTAGTTCTTCGCAGCACCGATCACATTTGCCTCGTTTGAGGGGGAGGAAGCCCTTCGCCGGCCAGGGGTGCGGAGGGGATGGCCGGCAAGATGCCGGCCCCGCCTGCTGGAGCACCTCAATAAGCATCACCTGATTGAGGAACCGGGTGATGAGATTCTTCATGCCCTCTTCTTGTAATCTGCTATTAACGCGAAGACTTTCATGGCCTTGTTTCACCTTTGTGCAAATATGGATTGAATACAAGGCCATTTCAATTTTACAGAACTTTCGTTACGTTACCTGGCGGTGAGTTGAGGCACCACAGAATTCCCTCCCGGTCAGAACGTTCAATTGCTCCGAAAAGCAGGGTTTTTCGATCCCACCCGGGAGGTGGACGCTTCGGAAGATCACCGTCAGTATCCCTGCCGGTGAAAAGGGTGTTTCCGGCGGGGGGTGGATCGGAGCAGATGATCGATACTTTTATCCGCCACTCCGAACATCAAGGGGCCATGTCGTTTAAAGTAGAGGTTATCGAAAAGATATCTGCTCTTATTACGGCTGCATTCGGCCTTGTCGCCGCTCTTGCATGGAATGGAGCAATCCAGGAACTCTTCAAACTCATCTTTGGGGATCAGAGCACGCTCGCTGCGATGCTGGTGTATGCGATCGCCGTGACGATAATCGCAGTGATTGCGACGATCTGGATCGGCCGGGCTGCAGCAAAGGCAAAAGATGAGGGGAAACCGGCAGCGAAGTGAGATTTCAATCCGTTCATTTTTTCGTAGCCAGCTGGTTTGAAGTCGTGACGTTGCGATCCGATGCTCTATGAACCGGCACGATGAACAGGCAGCAGAGCGGAGTCGTGCGATGGGGGGGCAGGAGAGCGATCTCGAGTCGTTCATTTACACCGATAGCGCCCCCGCAGGGCCGGTCTCCATCACAACCATCAGCTACGACGGTTCCCGCGTCGATGAACAGACCCAGGTACTGCCTGAGTCTCTCCCGGACCTCACTCTTCGCCCGGCGGTCACCTGGATCGATGTCGACGGCGTTCACGACGGTGATCTGCTCCGGACGATCGGGGACGTTCTCGGGATCCACCCGCTGACCCTGGAGGATATCGAGAACACCCGCCAGCGCCCGAAGATCGAAGACCATGGTGACTACCTCTACGTGGCGATCCGGATGCTTTTTCCCGGTAGCGATGGCAGGTTCCGGAGTGAACAGGTGAGCCTGGTGCTCGGCAACAGGTATGTTATAACGTTTCAGGAGCGTCCGGGCGATCTCTTTGACCATATCCGGGAGCGCCTCCGTGCAGGGACGGGGCGATTCAGGACTGCGGGGGCGGATTACCTCTTCTATGCCCTGCTGGATACGATCATCGACGGCTACTTCACTGTGATCGAAGTGTTCTGGGAGCGTATCGAGGGGGTCGAGGAGGAGGTTATAGCAGAGCCCGACAAGGAGACGCTCCAGGCGATATATGCCCTCAAACGTTCCTTGATCGCATTTCAAAGGGTTGTCTGGCCGCTCCGTGACGTGGCGGTGGAACTGGAGCGGGGTGAATCCTCCCTTATAGGGGATGCGACTCTTGTTTATTTCCGGGACGCCTACGACCACACCATTGAGGTCGTTGAGGCTGTGGAGACCTACCGGGAGACGGTGTCCGGAACCCTCGATATCTACCTCTCAAGCCAGAGCAGTCACATGAACGAGATCATGAAAGTGCTCACCGTCATCGCCACCATATTCATCCCGATCACCTTCATCGCCGAGATTTACAGCATGATTTTTACCTATATGCCTGGAGTTGCACACCCCTGGGGATATCCGGCAGCGCTCACATCGATGGTCGCCGTCGCAATCGCTATGCTCATCTACTTCAGGAAAAAAGGGTGGATATGAGGGCGCTCCCGGTGGAGCATCCGGGTTTGCTCACCCGACTGGCTGGTGGATTATATGGCTCTCCAGTGTTGAGGTGTACGGTTTTGGCAGGAGAAGAGGCCCTGCATCCGGGTATCCCGGGTGCGGGGCCAGGGCATCGGGAAGAATGAGGTCTGTTTTCCCTGGCGACTATTTAAGGCCAGGGACAAAGATTGCCAGCAAGGCGACATCCTCCTCATCGGCAACGATGGTATGATGGATGCCGGGCGGAGTGGTGAACGTATCTCCAGGTTTGAAAAGCACCTCTCTCCCGCCAAGGAGGATCCTTCCGCGCCCGGCAAGGATGACATTCCATTCCCACTGACTCTCGTGGAGATGGTCCGGGACTTCGCAGCCTCTTTCCACCCTGACAAGGTGGGAGGAGAACGCATCCTTTGTGTCCGTCCAGGGCGCCAGATCTGCTAAGACAACGCCTATCCACTCCGGGTTTGAGTACCATGGTGGAAGCCTGCCCGTACCCTGCGTCGGGGAGACGATAGCCCCGTCTTCGATACATCGGGCGAAGTTCTGGTCTTCCATTATGTTTCTCACAGAGAAAGGGGAGAAGCCCCTGTTCAATCCCTGACTGCCGGTAGGATCTCCTTGAAGATGTCAATACCGAAGTTCACGTTCGGACTGGAGTTTCCAAGGCAGAAGTGGTTGATGCCCGCCTCCTTGAACCGCTCGATCTCTTTGATCATCCCTTCGGCGTCTGTGGCACACATGTAGTTCTCTTTGATGGTGTCACAGTGGACGAGGTTTGCGTGAAGCTGGACCTCCTTCGGGTCGTAGACCTTGTACTTGAACATCGAGGGGACGAGACATCCTGCCCAGAACCGGTTGCCCTCGACCGCCTTGTCGTAGTCGGGGTCGACCGAGTACCAGATGAGCATGGCACGCTCCATCTTGCTCGGGTCTTTCCCGGCCTCGCGGGCACCTTCCTCGAACCTGGGGATGGTGACGTTCTTGAGGGTCGAGGGGGCTGCGGCGACAGTCATGAGGTGATCGCCGTACATACCAGCGAGCTTTGCACCCCGGGGCCCGAGGCCGCTGAAGTAGAGGGGAACCATGTCGTCGGGCTTGGTGTACATGAACGCCTTATCGAGAGTGAAGTAATCACCCTTGAAGGTGACGGGTTCATCGCTCTCCCAGAGCATCCGCATAACCTTGATCGCTTCGATGGTCATATCCTGGCGCACCGGGACAGTTGGCCACTCGCCGGTCACCGGCACCTCGTTCATCGCTTCACCAGCACCGACGGCAACACCGACCCTCCCCGGGTACATCTGCCGGAGGGTGGCAAACGTCTGTGCTACGATCGCCGGGTTGTACCGTATGATCGGGCAGGTGATGCAGGTCGAGATGAACACATCCCTGGTAGCCTGGAGCGCCGCACCCATCCAGGCCCAGGCCTGTGCTGATTGCGCGTTGTCATGGTACCAGGGGTGAAAGTGGTCGTCTGCCCAGATCGAGTCAAACCCGACTTTTTCTGCTCTGATGGTCTGATCAAGTGCATCCATAGGGCGGTACTGCTCCAGGGATGCAAAATAACCGATTTGTGTCTTCATGCTACTTGATCTCCTGGTGATCGGGGGAGCTACCTATCCAGGGGTAGGCCTACCCAAATCTTGATAAGCCACCAGCACCAATGAAGACGCTGGTATGGTAGCTGAGGCCCGCATATCTCGTTCCGACAACTTGTGATATCAGCGGACCACAGCCGTCCTACCTGTCAAAGTTTCTCTTCCGATCTCCTTAGCGTGGATTATCTATCCACATCTTGAATAGTAATCGTATCCACGAATATAAGTATCGTTTATTGTTGAACAATAGAGAGGACGGTTGGAGAGAATGCTGTGTAGTGTTGTGAGCATGCGGGGCTCATGTTATATTAAATTCCTTTGATCCGCTTTATACCGGTAGGGGTTACGCAGTTTGCCCAAAATACTGATCTTTATTGATTGATATATGTGATTTGTTAATCAATTTAAGTTGACAAACATTTAAGCCACAATGCATTTTGCGCAACTCCTGATTGGATGTAACCCTGCATTTTTTTGCATCTGATGCTACGCGCCATACCGGCCGGTAGAAGTTGTCGGACCGACGCAATGGTAACCAATGAGAGATAGTACTATATTCATAGAGTTGCTTTCATAATCACTCCGGAACATACTTCCGGGTCCGGATGCGGTCACGCCAGCCCCCTCTGGAAGGATAGGAGTATAGATGGTTTGCGATCGTGTGCAGTCCATAGCCCGCCATCCAGCGACGGGATATCAGGGTTCCAGAAGGTACCGCCGTATACTCTAACCTCCGTACCGCTACAAACCCCTCTCTCCCGGGAGGGGTGGTTGATGGCGAGGAGATCGCACGGCAGAGGAATCTCTGTTATTGTCGTTTTTTGGGACACCACTGCCCTACAGGGGAGAGTCAGGCAGAATGTCTTCCCGGAGGCGATCCATCCCCACGCTGTCATTTTTCCTGGATTATCCTTCAAGAGATGCCTGACCCTGCTCCATCTGGCGGATGCCTTTCACACGCGCTGCATGCCGGGAGGGGTGTCCCGGTATCCTCCCAGACGGCATCTGATACGTCGATCATGAAGGATGCGATCTCCCCGGAAGGTAGTTTGAATATGTAATGCCAGACCCAGGGAGAGTCTTTTCCTTTCTGATACTGAAGGGGTAGCAGAAATTCGGGATTTCCAGTTCTCAGGACGCGGATGAGGGCATCGCGGACATCCGGGTCAGGGAGATCCGGGAAGACCTCGAAGAGCTTCTTTCCGATCAGATCCTGTTTCTTCATCTGAAGTATGTTCTCGGTTGCGCGGTTGATATCCTTGAATATGTACTCGTATCCATCGTCGACCGGTTCGTATATCAGGACACCGTTGCAGGTATTCTCGAAGAACGATCGGTACCGGATCTCTTTGAAAGCGAGTTCTTTCCGGGCCAGATGTTTTATCGTGACGTCCTTGATGAGCATGGCAAACTCGTTCGGAACGCTCACGCTATCCAGGGTAATCGGGGTGAAAACAATATCGAAGTATGCGATACCCGATCGAGTGCTCGGGATCCGCTGCTCCCGCCGCAACCGGTCGAAGTCACAGACAAGCTCCGTCTCAGCGATCTTTCCTTGCTGGATCAGTTTGAGAATAGTCCCCTTGTAACAGGAGATATCGAATATATTCCCATTCATCAGATCCTGAAAGGTTCTCAGACCAAGGATCTCCAGAGATGCACGGTTGGCGTTGAGCACGTTGCCGTCGGCTGTGAAGAGAATGATACCACACGGAACCGTCTCAAAGATCGTCCTTATCCTCTTCTCTGAATCCCTCAGCGCTGTCTCAGCATTCTTCCATGCTGTTATATCCTGAAGGCTGACCATGATCCCCGGTTTTCCCACGTGAGAGACGATCGGGGCGAACTCAAGGAGGTAGATGTGGTTTGTGCTATCTTCTATGTGTTGCATCTCAGCAAGGTATGTGCCGGACTGTTGAATTCTCTCGATATTTCGCCTGATCGATGGATCCGAAAAAATACGGAGATGCAGGTCGAAGAGAGAGGCGCCGATGATATTTCTTCCCCGGTGAATGCCGAGAGTTCTGACGAAACTTGTGTTTATCATGAGGATGTGGAGATCCGCATCCAGAATAACGATCGCATGCGGGAGGCGATCAAAGAGTTCCGAGAGCGGGATCCGTTGCGTCGGAGTGTAGAGTTTCGACCTGCCAAAGTGCCGCATGGTCACATCTCCCTTTGACTGAAGTACGTCGAGGTATTTGGAGACTGTAGCGCGGTTAATATCGAGTTCTCGTGCGATCGCAGAGATGGAGAGGCCCTGTGGTGCCTGTTCTTCAAGGAGTTCGATGATTTTACTGAATTTATCCTGATACTCGCTCATGGATGGTACCCTCCGGGATCTGCCGGGGTCTCCTGAACCGGTGCTGACAGGAGATCATTATTGGTTATTAGACAGGAGCTGGTAATATTACCTTTCGAAATCCCGGGGATCGGGAGAGCTGCTAACCAGCCTTTTTGAACCTGACCGGATGGTGCCGGCCGGCAAACCCGGACCCCTGCAGTCAAGTATTCTGGCTACACTACCGGCCCGGTATCCCGGGACTTTCGCCTGACCATCGCCTGCGGTTTGCCCGGGGACGACATGATATACGGGCCTGATCGATCACATGAGAACTCTCCGGAAGCATCCACACTACGCCAGATTTTGCAGAGAGGGGCCGCTACCACCTCCTGGTGGTGGCGAGGGTGTGCCCCGAACTACCCATCCGGGCGGGGAAACCGTCGCGCGCACCAGTATACGGGTGAGGAGGCTTGATGCCCCCCCATCACGACCCTTTTTTTATGCGGGAGCGCAAACAGGTATTCCACTATGGCAATCCATCCCATCGACTACCGCTACGGCACACCGGAGATGCGTGCCGTCTGGGGCGAGGAGAACCGGTTTCGTGCAATCGTCATGGCCGAGGTGGCACTGGCGCGGGCCGAAGCGGCGCACGGGATGATCCCCCGTGAGGATGCGGAGACCATCGCGGCCGGTGCACCGGACGCCCGCCTTGAGCGGGCGAAGGAGATCGAGGCCGAGATCGACCACGACATGATGGCGATCGTCAGGGCCCTCAGTGAGGTCTGCGGCGATGCCGGCCGGTGGATCCACTACGGCGCGACATCAAACGATATACTGGATACCGCAACGGCGCTACAGATCCGCGACAGCCTCGCGCTCATCGAGGAAAAATTGGCAAAACTCCTCAGTGTGCTCCTCTTCCGGAGCGCCGAGACCCGGACCCTCGTCTGTGCCGGCCGCACCCACGGGCAGATCGGCGTCCCCACGACATACGGCCTCCGGTTCGCTATCTGGGCAAGCGAGGTCGCCCGCCACATTGAGCGTCTCCGCCAGATGCGCCCCCGCGTCGTCGTCGGGCACCTCACCGGGGCGGTGGGAACCCAGGCGGCTCTCGGGGATGCCGGCATCGATATCCAGGAGACGATGATGGAGTTCCTCGGGATCCGCCCGGTGGATGTCTCAAACCAGCTCGTGTCCCGGGACCGCTACGCCGAGTACTTCATGTTCCTTGCAAACGTCGCGACAACGCTCGACAAGATCGGGCTTGAGATCCGGCTGATGCAGCGCTCCGAGATCGGGGAACTTGCGGAGGCGTTCGGGAAGAAACAGGTGGGTTCAAGCACCATGCCGCATAAGCGAAACCCCATCAAGAGCGAGCAGGTCTGCGGTCTTGCCAGGATCGTGCGCTCGGCGGTCGAGCCGGCCCTGCAGAACAACGTCCTCTGGGATGAGCGCGACCTGACGAACTCCTCGACCGAACGGGTGCTCTTCCCCGAGGCATCCGTGCTCGCCGATCATATCCTGAGGGTGATGATCGATGTGGTGGATGGGCTTGAGTTCAACAAGGAGAACATCAGGAAGAACCTGATGATGCTCCGGGGCGTGAACCTCGCTGAGTCGGTGATGATCGAGCTCACGAAGCGGGGTATGAGCCGGCAGGAGGCCCATGAGGTGATGCGGACGGCGAGCATGCAGGCTCTCGCCGGGGACCGGGATCTCGCCCGGGTGCTCGGTGAGCGGCCGGAGGTCACGGAGTTCGTCACCCGCGAAGACCTTGAACGGCTCCTCGACCCGGATGCGTACATAGGGACGGCGGTCAGGCAGGTGGACCGCCTGATCGAGAAACTCCAGCCGCTCTGTCCGTGAGTTTGGGACGCACCAGCGCATCCCGCTCGGTCGATGTGATCTCGCGCAGGGCTCCGGCGGAGAGGTCGGTGATCGGGTAGTAGCCGCCACCGGCGTATTCGGCGAGGGTCCGGCAGTAGCCGAGCCTGATATCGAGGAACGAGTCTCCGGTCTCCTCGGTATCGATGACCACCGCCCTGATGCCCTGCGACCGGATCTCGCCGGCAACATCAAGGATCTCTCGACGCACGTCACCCGAGAGGGAGACGTTCGCCCGGCCGTCGGATATGACGACCATCATCGGGATCACCCCGCCGGTCTTCCGCCGTTCCTGCCGGAGAACCTCTATACCTTTTATCAGGCCGGCGGCAAGCGGCGTCCTCCCTCCTGTGGGGAGATCCTCAAGGCGTTTCTGCGCGAGATCGACGCTTGAGCAGAGCGGGAGGACGACCTCGGCACCGCTCCCCCCAAACGCCACAAGCCCGATGCGATCGCGGTGCTGGTAGGAGTCAAGCAGCATCGAGAGGACCGCACCCTTGGCCGATTCCATCCGCTTTGTCGCTCCCATCGACCCACTGGCGTCGACAACGAAGACACATGCGACGGAGACCTTTTCTACCCTGACCCGCTCGCGGATATCCTCCCCCCGGACGGCTATCGCCATCCCATCACGGTCGCGCAACGCCTGGTGCGGGGCAGCTGCCCTGAGCGTGGCATCGAGCGCGATATCCCCGGTGCCGGTCGGGTACCTGGCGGAGACGTACCTGCCCCTGCTCCCGCCCGGGAAAGCATCGAGTCGCCTGCCTGAAATTCTCTTCTCTCCCTGGAGATCCCGGCGTTCCGGCATACTCACCTTCCTGACGTCGATCGGATCCCCGGTCGGAAAGACGGTCTCGCGTGTAGCGCTCCCGCCGGATGACCGGCCCCCTCCATCCTGCCCGCCGGCCGCGTCATCCCCGGGAGGGTGATCGTGTTCACTCTTCGCATCTTTCAGCGCTTCATCGAGTTTTTCCGGGTCGACATTCGGCTCCTCAAACGGCTTTCGGCGCATCCGGTGCGGGAGCGCAAGCTCCATGGCCTCCCTGACATCGTCGCGGGTGACTGCGGTCCGCCCATCGAGAGCGGCGATCGTCCTCGCTGTCCGGACAACGGCGATATCGGCGCGGTGCGTCTTGATCCCGAGCCCGATGCAGGCCTCCGCCACAGCGTTCAGGAGGGCATCCTCGATCGTGACCGATGGTAAAATCTGCCGTGCAGCGACGATCGCCTCGCGCAGCCCCTCCTGCACCGGATCGTATGCCTGCCAAAGCCCCTCAGGATCGTGCTCAAGTGCCTCGGCGGCCCTGACGATCGCCACACGCTCAGCGGGATCCTCGATCCCCTCCACGGTCACCTGCAGCCCGAACCGGTCCAGGAGTTGCGGCCGGAGTTCGCCCTCTTCGGGGTTCATGGTGCCGATAAGGATGAACCTGGCCGGGTGCGAGAAGGATATCCCCTCCCGCTCAACAACGTTGACACCCATGGCGGCGGCGTCGAGGAGGATATCGGCCACATGGTCGTCGAGCAGGTTGACCTCATCGATGTAGAGTATGCCGCGGTTGACCGCCGCGAGGATCCCGGGATCGATGGTCACCGTGCCTTCCCGGATCGCCCGCTCCACGTCGACGGTTCCCACCACCCGATCCTCGGTCACCCCGAGCGGGAGGTCGACGACGCGGACCCGGCGCCGTTCCACCCCCAGGTCTTCACCACGAGATTTTTTTCCGGCACAGGCGATGCACATGCCCCCATCCCCGGTGGGATCGCAGTTGTAGGGGCAGCCCCGGATGACGTCTATCTCCGGGAGCAGATCGGAAAGCGCCCTGACAGCGGTGGACTTGGCCGTCCCCTTCTCGCCGCGGATGAGCACCCCGCCGATCCCGGGGTTGATGGCATTGAGGATGAGTGCACGTTTCATCGTCTCCTGGCCGACGATGGCGGTGAACGGGAGGACGCTCCTCCGTGCCTGGTATGACATATATAAAAATAGGATGGAAGAGATGTTAAATAATCCTTCTTTGTTAGCACTATGTGGCCGGATGGGGATGTACCCCCGGAACCCGGACTAGAACTCTTCCGCGATGCCGTAGCCGTATGACCGTAGCGCCAGGCTTCCTCTCTGCTCCGGGTATGCGGTGAGCATGAGCCCCCGTATCTCCAGGAACTCCTCCGCGGCGACCATGGAGACCGGGTGGAGCTGTTCTTCCTCGTCAGGGTCCATCGACCAGGAGTGGATGTAGTAGACATCGGGCACCCCGTCTTCTTCGTGCAGGTAGAGATCCTTGCCGCGCACATACGCCCCGCCGGGATTGCCCCGCGGTGCGTAGTATATACAGGCGTCGCGATCAGTGTCCAGCACGATCTCGCCGTCATTATAAGCGATACTTCTCTTCATATCAATCACCGTTTGCCCCGCCTCCGGCAGGGTTATCCGGCAGGTGGTAGTGATAGATTCCGGAAGGCCGATGGGGTGGCCGTGGCCGTCCCAGAAACCCGGGCACCGGCGGTGCCGTTACCGCCTGCTGGACAGGGATGGGATCTCCAGTATTATATTTCTTTCTATTAGTATTAATTAGTGTTATCAATAGTCAATAATTTACTTACACCCCCCTCCAGCCACAGCCCGGGCTCTGATCCGGCACCCACGGGAGTCGCAGTGAAAAGGCAAGCCCGGTCCATCAATCTCCTCCCCGTAGTGCCTCCAGATCCTGCAGGGTCACCACCCGGATGGCACCGCCCTGGACGTCGCCGCCGGTATCCCCCATACGGTCCTCGATCCAGCCCTCCATATCGAGGTAGGCCGCCCGCAGCCCTTCAAGGACTTCCGGGTCGGCATCCCAGAGGCCGCGCCCGTGCGCCTCAAGCAACCGCCTCCCGATCTCCTCAAGCGCCCAGGGGTTCTCGTTCTCAAAGAACTCCCGCATCCCGGGGTCCAGGACGAACGCACGTGCGATATCATCGAATATCCGGTCGTCCACCTCCTGTGTCGTCGCTTCCCACCCATAAACAGCCCCCACATGCCTGGATATATCCCCGGCGCCCTTGTAGCCGTGGCGCTTCATCCCCTCGATCCACTTCGGGTTTAAGAGCCGCGCCCGCGCAACCCTCCGTATCTCCTCTGCAAGTGTCCTGACCTCCACGCGGTCCCGGTCGCGGGTATCGCCGTAGTAGGCGGGGATGTCCCGGTTCGAGAGCACCCTTGCCGCCCCGGTCAGGCCGCCGTGCCCCCCGAAGTAGCAGCAGCACCCGAGGAGGTCGTACTCGTCGGTCACGGTCTTGTTGAATGTGAGGTCGACGGTCGCAAGCTGCGCAGAGAAGATCTCACGGGCTTCCTCGCCGAAGTTGTCCCTCCCGTAGGCGTAGCTGTTCCACCGGAGATAGACCTCCGCGAGGTCCGCCTCCTCCTTCCATGCCGAAGCGTAGACCGCCAGGCTGACGCCGTTGCCATAAGTGCCCGGCCTGCTCCCGAATATACGGGTCGTCCCCAGACCCTGGAGGGCGTGCTTCCGCACGAAGTTCATATCGGGGGGCTCATCCAGCGCCGCGACCTCAGAGATGGCGTCATCCAGGAGCTCGATGCAGGTGTAGAAGCAGTCCCGGAGGATCCCGCTCATCCTGACGGTGACGTCGATCCTCGGCCGTCCGAGCTCCTCAAGCGGCACCACCCGATAGGATCTGACCCTCCCGTCGATCCAGACCGGCTCGACCCCGAGGAGGTGAAATATTTGTGCGAGCTGCTCACCATCGGCCCACATGACGTCTGACGCCATCCAGTACATACCGACATTCTCCGGGATCCGCCCTTGCTCCTCGGCATGTTTCCGGATGACGCTCTCGGCAAGCCGCATCCCGATCCGCCATGCAGCGCGGGTGGGGATGCGGAAGGGGTCGAGCGAGTAGAAGTTCCGGCCGGTGGGAAGAACCTCGGGTTTCCCACGGGTGATCAACCCGGAGGGGCCGGGCGGGATGTAGCCTCCCGAACACCCTGCGAGCAGGCTCCCGATCTCGTCTGAGCTCTCTATCCGGGCCACGAGATCGAGAACGGTGGTCTTGATCCTCTCAAGTGCCGCAGGGTCAGGATTCTGGAGAGAGCCGGCGAGGATTCGCTCCGCCGCCCGGTCCAGGGGCTCCCCTGTGACGGCTGCAGCGATGAGTTCTTTCGCCCTGGAATCGGCATCCCGGAGCCGATCCTCGTCAGCGATCGAGACGTCATGCCCCATCATCCGGAGCACCGCACCCCTCGCCTCGCCACCATACCGCATGATAGCGTTGATGAACTCCACCAGGCGCTCACCCGCCGGCACCTCTCCAAAGACGTGCATCCCATCGGGGATCCGGGTATCGGCTATCCTGGTTACAGAGGTATGAGCTGCAGCGATTACATCCTCAAACGGTCTACCATCTTCGTGGAGACCACAAAACCCGATCTCGTCTGCTATGCCGGTCTCCTCAAGGAGGTCGGCGATGGTATGCTCAAGCGCATGCGCCCGCGCCGGCTCGACGCCCCTCACCCGGTTGTAGTCAGCGATCTGCTCCTCAAGCTCCTTCAGGCCGGCATAGAGGTCGCTTGAGGTCATCACCGCCTGCATATGGTCGACCAGGACCGCGTAGCTCCGCCGCTTGGCGATCGTCCCCTCGGGCGGGTTGTCGGCGTTGTAGATGTAGAGGTGGGGGACGGTCCCGATGGCGATATCGGGGTAACAGGCATCAGAGAGGGCGACCGACTTCCCCGGGAGGAACTCGAGGTTCCCGTGCGTGCCGACATGGATGATCACATCCGCACCAAACACCTCCTCGATATAGCGGTAGGTTGCGAGGTACTGGTGGGTCGGCGGGACGTCCGGGTCATGGAGGATCTTACAGACCTCGCCGTCGCACCGTGGTCCGGCGCACCCACGCTTCGGCTGGACGCAGACGATGGCATCTCCATAGCGAACGCCGGTGACGACGATCTTTCCCTCGTAGACCATCGCCTCACCCGGCGGCTGCCCCCACGTCTCAATGACGCGGGTTCTGACTGCAGGGGACAGGGTCTCAAACCAGGCGGCATACTCCTCCGGCTCTATGAGGGCAAGGGCGCCCCCCCTCAGGACGATCTCGGTAACCGATGTCCAGCGGAAATCGCTGGTCGCTTTTCTGTTCATGATATCATCGATCAGCGCCTTCCCGCTCTCCGGGCACTCGACCGCATACCCCGTATCATGCATCGCCTCAAGGATCCGGGCGACGCTCTCCAGCGTATCGAGGTGAGCCCCGGCCCCGACCGACGCCTCGACCGATGCACAGGGCTTGTTGTGGAGGATGAAGGCGACCCGTCTCCCGGCGGCCGGCTTCTGTGCAAGGTCGATCCACCTCCTGACCCGGTCTACGAACCTCTCCAGCCGCTCATCCATGGGGACGTGCTGCTCGCCGTCGATACCTGCCAGATCCCGGCTCCCGGCCGCACCGATCGGCATCATGGTGATCCCGCCAAGGAACTCGGGCATCGCGACGTACCACGAGACATTGCTCCCGCGCATACCGTCTATACACTCCCTCCACTCAGTCTCGGTCTGGTGGTAGAGGATCAGGGGATGGAAGACCGGCACGCCGAGCCCTTCAAGCGTTCTTGTGAGGGTATCGGCATCGCGGGGCGGCGTGAACGCCCGTGCATCGATGAGCGCCGATATCCGGCCCACAAAGAACGCTTCCACCACATCCCGGGTGGATCGCGCCCCGATCTCCTCATCGGAGATCCCGAAGCAGAAGACCGGGAGGACGTCGTAGTATTTTTCAAGGCTCCGGATCAGGGCATCCTCAACGGCAAAATCCCCGTTCGCCCACCGGGTCCGGGAGAGGAGGATCCCGACGCGGGTGGGGTGCCGGGAGGGGTACCAGGCGAGGTAGGCGTCGGCGTCATCGAAGACATACCCCGCATCCGGGTGGTAGGCCCCCTCCCAGTGGGTCTCCTGCGGGGGGTCGTACGTGACATCCATACCGCCGACCTCTGCCTGAACGTAGCGGATCAGGTTCTGGATATTCTCAGCCCCTCCGTAGAGGAAGTAGGCGTTCACGGTCGAGACGACACTGAGCGGGACGGTCGAGGCCGACCACCAGGTATCGGTGTAGCCAAACGTTATGATAGGGATCCTTCCCTCAAGACCGCCGAGGATCTCATCCCAGACTGGGTCGCTTGAGGGATGGGCCAGGACGACGTCTGAATCCTGGCACGCCTCGATACAGAGTCTTCGCTTTTTTGGATCATCTCTCAACTCATGCAACTGCCAGACAGAGAGGTCGCTCCCTGTCTCCCGCGCTGCATTGGAGAACTGCGGTAGTTCACTACCCCAGGCAACTATTGCTATCTTCATGGTATCCCTCAAGGGTTTAATCGCTCTCAGAAGGCCGGAGGGGAACCACGTAGGGCACCCCCACCTCGTCCTTTACGGCCGCCTCAATACCGTAGGCCGCGCGCACCATTCCCGGCGTCAGGAGGGATGACGGTTCTCCCTGCCCGAGCACCCGCCCATCCTTCAGGATCAGGAGCCGGTGGCAGTAGCGGGCGGCAAGGTTCAGGTCATGGATCGCCGCCACCACCGCAAGCCTGCGCTCCCCGGCGAGCTGGAAGAGGAGGGCCATCACCTCGATCCGGTTGCGTATATCAAGTGCACTCGTCGGTTCGTCGAGGAGGAGGATCCGGGCGTCCTGCGCGATCGCCCGTGCGACGAGCACCCGTTGCCGCTCCCCGCCCGAGAGCCGGTCGATCCTGCGGGACGCAAACGCAGATATGCCGAGGAGTGAGAGCGCGTCGGAGACCTTCTGTTTATCCTCTTCGGAGACGCTCCAGCGCAGGTGCGGCCGCCTGCCCATCAGGACGGTCTCAAAGACGGTGGCAGAACTGAGAGCGCCGCTGTTCTGCGGGACGTAGGCGACCACCCGCGCGATCTCCGGCCGGCTCATCGAGAGCATGTCCCGCCCGTCGAGATGGATCTCCCCCTCAGGAGCGAGGATCCGATCCAGGCACCGGATCAGCGTCGTCTTCCCCGAACCGTTCGGCCCGACGAGCCCGAGAACCTCGCCCACATGGAGGGTGAACGATATACCATCGAGCACCCGGTGGTCGTTGTAGGCGAACGAGATCCCCCGCGCGCAGAGCAGCGGCATCAGGCATCCCTCCTCATGAAGAGGTAGAGGAAGAACGGTATGCCGAGGAACGCGGTCATGATCCCGACCGGTATGATGGCTCCGGGGATCAGGATGCGGGCGAGGCAGTCGGCGCCGAGGAGGAGGACGGCCCCCACGAGACCGGATGCAGGGAGAAGGGTGCGGTGATCGGTCCCGATAACCATCCGGGTGATGTGGGGTGCCACGAGGCCGATGAACCCTATGGTGCCGGTGAAACAGATGATCACGGCCGTCACGAGCGATGCGGCGAGCATGAACCCGGCCATGGACCGTTCCACCGGGACGCCGAGACTGGCTGCCACCTCGTCACCCTCGGCGAGGGCGTTGAGATCCCACGCACGCCAGAGGAGGGGTGGTATGACGGCGACGATGACGATCGTCACGATCCCGAGTTTCGGCCACGATGATTTGTCGAGGGATCCAAACATCCAGAATACGACCTCCTGCACCTTGGCCGCCGTCCCGAGGTACTGGAGGAGGGATGTGATCGCCGAGAAGAGGTACATGAGTGCGATCCCGGCGAGGATCATGGCCTCGCTCCCCATGCCCCGCAGGCGGGCCATGCCGTATATGGCGGCCGCAGCGAGCATGGCAAAGAGGAAGGCGTTGCCGATGACGAGGAGGCTGCCGGAGAAGACGCCGGCGCCGAGGACGATTGCGATCGATGCGCCGCATGATGCGGCGGACGCTATGCCGAGGGTGAAGGGACTTGCGAGCGGGTTTCGGAGGACACCCTGCATCACGGACCCTGCTATAGCAAGCCCGAATCCCGCCGCGATCCCGAAGAAGACACGGTGCAGCCGCCAACCCCATACGATGCCGACGGCGTTTGACTCGATCATCCGGTCAGGCAGGTCGACCGCATCAGGGAAGAGCCCGGCGAGGATCGCAACGTAGGAGTCGGCGACCGAGAGGTTGGCCGATCCGAGGGTCACGGCGACCCCGGCGAGCGCTATGAGTGTCAGGATGAGGCCCACGATGAAGAGCACCCGCTTCTCGGTGAGCCGCGTGTACTCCTGCTCGCCGGTATCGGTCATCATGCCGGGTACACGAATGTTCCGTGTCTTTCGAGGTCGTAGTCGAGCCGCTGGAACTCCTCCAGGTACTGCTGGTGTATGGTGCGGGGGTCGAGGTCGGGGAAACGGTCGGGGTAGAACCACTTCGCAAAGTATGCGGTGCCGATGAAGTACTCAGGTCCCCCGATGACATCGGTGTGGATGATATGCACCCTGCCGTCCCGGACCGCTCTTATCTGGTTCCAGACGGGGCGGTCGGATATCGCGCGACAGACCTGTTCGAAGGACGAGATGTCATCGTCGCCGTAGCCGCCGAACGTCGTCTCCCCGGAGCCCACGATCTTGACGATGACGCCGGGGTTTCTGCTGATGACCGCCTCGGGATCGATCGCCGGGTATTCGACCGGGTTGTCGCCGAAGATGTTCATGCCGCCGGCAAGCTCGATCTTCTCGTTGTAGCCCGAGCCCTTCCCTGCGCTCTTGTAGTCGTTCCAGTTCTCAAGGTAGACCGGGATCCGGTCTTTTACCGGGATCGTATCGACCACCCCCGCCACGCTGCCGGTGGCGTCTTCGTAGAACGTGAGGAACCGATCCGCATCTTCGCTCTTCCCGAGGAGGAGGCCGAGCGTCCGCACCTCATCGGCGTAGACCGTCGGCCGGAAGCTGTCGAACCGGAAGAAGCGTATGCCGGGGTCGATGGCGCTGAGGGTATCTTCGATATCGTCGCAGGACGATTGGGAGATGGAGGCGTAGAGGAAGACCGCATCGGGGCGGACGCCGGCTGCCTGTTCGTAATCGGGGGACCAGACCGAACCGAGATTCGCCGTGCCCTGGTACTCGGGGTAGAAGATCGGATCTTCGAGGACGTACTTGCTCACGCCCACGATCCTATCGGGTTCAAGACCTATCGACCGTAGCATCTCGAGAGAATCGCTGTTGAAGAGTGCGATCCTCCTGATCGGGCGGGTGAGCGTCGTCGTCCGCCCCGATGTATCGGTTATCGTGAGCGCTTTTCCGTCCCAGTGCTCGTAGACGAACGCGGCATCCCGGAGGTCGCCGGGCGACGGGGCTTCGACTGCTCCGCCCATCTGCCGGGCATCCAGGGAGTCGAGGATCGCTGCCGCGAGTTCGGGAGCCGTCAGGGTGCCGTCGCCGTCACGGTCGCACGGGACTGCCATCGCCATCCCCGCGAGGAGGCAGAGAGCGCATGCGAGCAGGATGAGGCGCCTGGTCATCGACCACACCTCCAGCGGTATGCAACGGCAAGCGCGGCGAATGCGGCCGCAGGGAGGAAGCCCGGGGTCTCCACCGGGGTTTTGCCGGCCCCGGGGTCATGGGTTTCATCGACCCCGACGGTGCCTGACCCGCCGGTCAGCAGATCCTCCCAGGTGCCGGTGAAGGCTTCAGCGGCCGCCTGTGGTCCCTGGACCCGATAGTGTATTGTTTCCTCGCCGATGACGGCGAAGGCAGCCTGTTGCCCGGAGATCCGGGTGCGGTCAGCCGGGTGGTCTGTCTCCTTCCATATGCATCCGTCAGGGAATGTCTCGACGATGCCTCCGACCGGGATGCCGGTCACCGTGAGGGTTACATCAAGGTCGTCTCCGGAGGAGGTGATGGTCCGCTCGATGTTCGCGGCCGCTACGGGGGCCGCGAGCAGAGCGATCAGGATGCAGAGGGCTATTGATCTCCTCGGTGTCATTACAGAGGGATTCATCACATCGTGTTAAATATATTATCATTTGTATCATTTGTTCGGAGTTATTTCAAAACATGACCTATGGAATGAGAATAAATATGGAATACATAATAACGTCCAATGGGGCTCTCCCGGAGCATCTATGAGGGCCTGCTCTTGCCGGGGAGGATAAATGCGTTCCACCTGCCAGCGCTCGTACACCCAGCCAGGCGCGCTTCCGATCTGCAGGAGTATTCAGGTCTTTGAGGAAGTTTTCAGTAGCTGTGCGCAGAGGCACAATGTGCCAGAGGACCGGAACCTGCAGATAGTCCAGCCGGGATAATTGAGCAAACGAGATCACAAGGCGTCACAAAAAAATAAAAGGTATTAATACATGATGTTACCTTATGACAGATTATATGAATATATTCAGAAATATCCACATATGGTTATGCGTGATCACGGTATCCGTCTTCATAGCGGCGCCGGTCTCTGCAATCTACGACTTTGAGGGCATCCCTCTCAATACAGCGGCCCAGGGCGAGGTCCGAGGGGAGGTGCTCACCTTCGGGACATATGGGCTTGCCGCACCTCCCCTCGAGTGCACCTTCACCCTCCCGTCAAAGCCGGTATGGGCGCGGGTCTACACAGGAGTCTGGGGCGGCACCGAGCGCTACACCGGGTGGGAGGAGCTCAGCGTCAACAACGGCGTCCCGGTCCGTAGGGATCTCTTCGGGAAAGACGACCGGCACCCCGAGACCTACGTCTCGGGCTACGGTGTCTACTGGATCGCGCACGACTGCACCGATCAGTTTCGGGGCGGCAAGAACACCGTCACCCTCACGACCAGCAGGGGCCAGCCTGAGAGCAGGATCGACGGGCGCGCCTACGCCATCTTCATCGTGGCCGTCGTCGAGGATGCCAAATCACCGCTCACGCGCTACTGGATCACAGAAGGGAACGAGAACCTCCACGGCGAGGGATGGTCCGGCACGAACCCTACGCGCCACGATACGTGCGAGGTGATCTTCGAGAAGACGGGCGCAAAAGAAGGAACCGCCGCCGACCTGACCGTGGTTCTCCTCGCCTCGACGAAGGGACAGCCGGACTACATCCTCTTCAACGGTGAAGATCTGGGCGTTCCGGTAACGGATCTCTCGTTGTATCCGGAGGGGGCGCGGGATATCGGTAACGAGTGCGTCGGCGACGCGACCGGCGGTGCCGGGGTCGAGGCCCGGTACGTCGACGTCGAGACGTTCGACATCGGCCACCTCCTGAAAGAGACCAACCGCGTCGTCTTCGAGCGCGGGAGAGATCTCGACGGCGACGGCGAGATCAGCACCACCGGGTCGAAGCCCGAGGGCGAAGATTACATCCACCCCTGCTCCGCGATCCTCACGGTGCAGCGGCCCGGGGCGTCTCCGGCACCAGACTTCTCCGTCGACAAACCCGTGGTGATAGGCGCCTACGCCGGCGAAGAAGCGACGATCCAGGCGACGGTGAGGAACTACGGCGTACAGCCCGACGGGAAGATCAGGGCGATCTTTTCGGTCGATGGGAGCGTCGTCAAAACGGTTGAGGTCGAACCGGCGAGGTCCGGTATCCAGCAGGTCGAGACCGGCGTCACCCTCGCTGAAGGCCGGCATACCGTCATGGTCCGGGTCGATGCCAGCGACGACACGGATCCGACGGACAACGAGGCATCGATGCAGCTGACGGTCGGCACAATCCCTGACCTCTCCGTCGCCATCGGGGCGCCGGTCCGGGGCGGGCTTGAAGCCGGGGCACAGGCCGCACCGACGCAACAGGCGCCTGCCCCACTCTTTGCCCTGCTTGCGGGGCTCGTTCTCACCGCGTTCCTTATGATGCGCCCGCCCGGCCGGAAGATTACGATCGCACTGATCGCAGGCGCGGGCATCATCGTCGTATCACTGCTGGTGATACCACCGGTGACCGCTGCGGGGTACCTGGACTATACCATCCCGGTCACGATCAAGAACGGCGGCGGAAGCGACGTCGGTGCTTTTGACCTTACTATCTACCTGGACGGCGAGAAGGCGGCGGTCAAGCACGTCGATGGGATCGGTGCCAAGGCGACGGTCACGATCGACGTCCCGCTCTACACGACAGCGGGGAAACACCGGCTCAGGGTGATCGCTGACGAAGGAGGCACGATCAAAGACTCGAACCGGGCGAACAACGCGGTGGAGGGCGAGTATGTCTTCCCGTAGGATCGTTATCGGGCTGATTCTACTGCTCGTCCTGGCAGTGCCCGTAGCAGCTACCTACGCCGGGGACAAACCGCTCTCGATCGTATTTCACGACGAGTTCCGGGGGGACTACGTCTACACCGCCGGCAACAGTACCTACAGCGGAGCAATCAGTCCGGGGGAGCGGTATACGGTTATGTTCGATCCTGAACTCCCGGCAGATGCAACTGTCCGCTACCAGCGCATGTACGTCTATTGGGTCTGGAGCAAACTCGATCAGAACGCAATCTATCCGGTGCTCTCGCTCACCCGCACGGATACGGGCGAGCCCCTCGCCGAGGTCGACCGCTACACGGACTCCAAAGGGTTCGTCAGCCAGAACGACTTTTTTTCAGGGGTGGACATCTTTACGACGAGAGACCTCTCTCCCGGGAAGAACTCCTTTGAAGTCATCCTTGAGAACAACGCTACCGACAGCCGGACTTTCGTCGTCCAGGGGATCGGCCTGCTCGCCGTCTACGAGAGTCCCGGATCGCCGGAGGCGATCATCTGGGTGAGCGAGGGGGCGGACCTCCTCTATAGCAGTCACGGGATCACCCCCACCATGGCGTCGAGCAGGATCGATTTTCCCGGGACGATCGACCGTTCCGGCCTTGAGTCAGCCGAGCTCTTCCTCGTCGCCCCTTCGGGTGGTTATACGCGGGAGAAGATCCCGGTGATCAACCGGCTCTTCTTCAACCGCGAGGGGACAAGCAGCATGCCCTCGTTCTTTGAAACAATCCTCTCGGCGCTCTTCCCGGGATCGAGCGGGAAGGAGTGGGTGAATGTCTTTGACTCCGATGAGGTGGTGCAGATCGGGATCGACCGGCGGGACGTGCTGCCCTACCTGCGGTCTGAAGGAAATTTTGCGCTGGTCCAGGACGAAAAAGACTACCTGATGCTGACGAACGCAGTTCTTCGGGCTGAACGGAGGTGAGAGTATGGAGACCATCATCGAGACAAACCACCTGGGCAAGGCGTACAATGACAGGGTAACCGCTCTTGCAGATGTGAACTTCGTCATCCGGAAGGGAGAATTTGTCGCACTCCTCGGGCGAAGCGGCAGCGGAAAGAGCACGCTCCTGCACATACTCGGCGGCCTCGACGCCCCGACATCGGGGGAGGTCTGGATCAACGGTAAAAGCATCGATTTCAGCGACCGGAAGGCACTTATCGCCCTCCGGAGAGAGTCTATCGGGTTTATCTTCCAGAGTTTCAACCTCATCCCGGCCCTGACGGCGCGGGAGAACATTGAGTACCCCCTCCTCTTCAACTATCACGACAGGGTCGCGAGGAGAGAGCGGGCAACCGACCTTCTCTCGCTCGTCGGCCTCGGAGACCGGGCGCACCACTATCCCCGGGAGATGAGCGGCGGTGAGCAGCAACGGGTGGCGATCGCACGGGCCCTCATCGGAGACCCTCTCATCGTCCTGGCCGACGAACCTACAGGGAACCTGGACTCAAAGACGCGCGACGAGATCTTCAGCCTGATGCGACAGGTGAACCAGGAGCAGGAGACGACGTTTTTGATCGTCACCCATGAGCGCGAGCTCGGGAGACGGGCAGATCGCGCTATTGAGCTCCTCGACGGGAGGGTGGTATCGTGATCTTCGGAAGGTTGTTCGATTTCCTGAAGGTCTCGGCCCACCAGGTCGCGCGGAAGCGGATGCGCGTCTTTCTCACCGCCCTCGGCATCGCTATCGGCGTTGCAGCAGTCATCGGGACCGTCTCTCTCGGCGAAGGGGTCCGCTACCAGGCGGTGGAGGCGATCAAGGAGCAGTCCGACCTGACCCTCATTGAGGCGACCGCGGATATCCGCGGAGGCGCGATCCAATTCATCACACCATCAAAGATCGATGAACTCGCCGCAGTCCAGCACGTCGAGGCTTCTTCGGCAGTGGTCCGGGAAGCGTATACCACGAAACGGCAGACTTACCTTGAGGTCGTGGGGATCGATCCCGGCGGGATCGAGGGTGTGATACGGCCGAAGTTCCTGAGGGGAGAGAACCTTGAGCCCGGCTCCCGGCAGGCGGTGCTCGGGCACGATGTCGCCGAGACGCTCCAGCGCTACGAAGGGGTCCGGTTCGGCGATACCATCCCGATCCTGATCCGGCGCTACGATGATGACGGCATGCCGGTCGATGAAGAGGTGCAGTTCACCCTGGTCGGCGTGCTCCAGGAGCGGGACGATGCGTTCGACCAGGTGATGCTGATCGACCGTAGGGTCGCGCAGGATCTGCGCGGGGATGAGGCGGCGTTCGACGGCGTCCTGATCCGGGTCGATCAGCCTGAGGAGGTCTTCAGCGTCGTGGACGACGTCAAGGCGCTCGGCCTCACCGCGAAGGGCGCGTTCCAGCAGATCGAGTCGGTGAACCAGCTGATGGATGTCGTCGTCCTCATCCTGGCGTTCTTTGCCGGGGTCTCCCTGATCGTGGGGGTGCTGATGATCGTCAACACGATGGTCACATCGGTCTTTGAACGGACGCGGGAGATCGGGATCACCATGGCCATCGGGGCCTCCCCGGCGGATGTTGTCTACCTCATCCTCGCCGAGTGTTTCTACATCGGCCTCATCGGGGGTGTGTTCGGCAATCTCCTGGGGATCGCATTCACGGGCGCGATCAACACGTTTGGAAAACCATTCATCATCGCCCAGCTCGGCGATACGTTCTCCACGTTTGCCGAGGGTGACATCACCCTGATCACGCCCGAGATCCTCGCGATCGGGATGGTGATCGCGATCGCTCTCTCTCTGGTATCAGGCCTCTATCCGGCACTGAAGGCAGCGCACCTCAACCCGGTGACGGCGATACGAACGGGGGTGTAAGGTATGAGAATTAAAAGATCATATATTGGAATTGCATTCATCATAACCCTGCTACTGGCCGTGGTGCCCGCACCTGCGGCGGCCGACCAGTACGTGGGCGGCATCCCGCTTGAGACCGTCAAAGAAGGCACCGTCTCCGGCGGGCTGTGGCACGACTCGTTCGTGGGAACCGCGCCGGTGCGTGAGGCAACGAAGCAGTATTCGCTTCCCGACTACACGAAGATCCAGTGGGCGCGCCTCTACGTCACGGTCTACTGCGGTCACATGCAGAACAACTACGAGCACCGGGCGACCGTGAAGTTCAACGGCGGGTCGGGTATGCAGACGCTCGGCGTCGAGGAACTCAGAAAGCCGTACTCCTACCCCATATACGGCGGGGACGGGCCGGTCTGGGTGAACGACCATTGCAACCGGGTGACGAGCGATTACCTGATGTGGTACGACGTGACCAACCGGATCACCGCGAGGAATCCGGTCGCCGAGGTGATGGTGGACCAGCCGGAGGGGTATAAGGGAACCCTGGACGGGAGGATCAAGCTCGTCACGCTGGTCGTCGCCTACGACGACGGCGACGACGACGAGGTCTACTACTGGGTGAACCAGGGGCACGACGTCCATTCCTACTACGTCGAGGATATCGGCGAGACCTACATCGGCGAGACAACCTTCGGTACCGAGAACCTCCCGGAGGATGATGAGCGCAAATTCGCCGCTGAGTTCTCGGCCATCTACCTGGCAAGCAACGTAGGAGAGTTCGAGTTCAACGCCGAACCGCTCGACGCCAATCCTCCGCAAGGCGCCTACTCAGGCTACCAGATCTGGGACGTATCCGACCTCCTGGAGCCCGGGACGACGAGCACGTTCACCTACACCCGTGACCTCGGCGTCGCCGGAAGCGGCGGAAACTTCCTGGGTGCGTTCTTCAAGATCCCGCTCGCCCTCCTCTCGGTCCGCGAGGAGGTCGGGTCGATCCAGGTGACCTCGACGCCCGCCGGTGCGACGGTCTTCCTCGACGATGAAGCGACCCGGTGGACGACGAATACGACGATCCCCGGCATCTCCGCCGGCGACCACTCGGTCCGGGTCGAGCTGGACCGCTACCGCGTGCCCGACGACCGGTGGGTCACGGTGACCGAAGGGGCGAACACAACGGTCCACTTCACCCTCGAACCGATCACGGGGAGCATTGAGGTGACGAGCGACCCGCCCGGGGCCTGGGTCTACCTTGATGAGGAGGACATGTCGGTCGCAACCCCGGCGATCCTGGAGAACCTGATCGTAGGCAACTACACGGTCAAGGTGAAGGCGGAGGGGTACGATGACTACTACCGGACGGTTACGGTCAGCGAGGGTGAGACCACCTCCGTCAACTTCGACCTCACGACGTCCGGGGGCGGGGACGGCGGTTCCGACGGGGGAGTTCCCGACTACGGTTACACTGGAAAGGGGTTCGACGTCGCCGTCTCGGGTACGCTCCACGGGAACCTGACCTACTACGAGTTCAGCGACTACACCGGGCTCATCCATGCCGGGGAGAACAGAGAGTTTACAATCGATGTCCCCACCCCTGCGAACGGCACGATTCGATACGCGCGGCTCTACATCTATACCACCTGGGGGCACGACGAGAAGAGGAAAGAGGGCACCCCGGTCAGGATCAGCCTCGCGGTCGACGGAAAGAATTTCATAGCCGACAGGGTCTATAACGACCGAAAAGACGAGGGGATCTACAACTATCTGCTTGAGACGCACGCGTTCAACGTCACCGGCGTTCCGGGCGGCATCGCCGGCGAACACGTTGTGAAACTGACGAACGACGGGAGGAAGGACGATGTCTTTGCTGCCTACGGCGTCGGGCTCCTGGTCGTCACCGAAGACCCCGCCGAACCGGAGATGACCTACTGGATCGCGGAGGGGTCGGATACGATCTATGCCAACCCGGACTTCGGGACGACGTCTGAAGACTGTATCACAACAGCGGTCTTCAACGAGTCAATTGCCCTCTCCGGGATCGCTGAGGCGCGCCTCATCCTGGTCGCCACGGCCGGTTCGGGGATGGACGACGACGAGCACCGGATCTATTTCAACGGCGGCGAGTGGTTCAACCTGCTCACCGCCGGCTCTTCGGCGATCAGCGTGGCTGACCTGGACGTGAGACCGTACCTCAGGGGGTCGGAGAACGCGGGGGGGATCCAGAGCCTCATCACCACCACGAAGGGGGACTATATGGAGAACCGCGCCCTCATCCTCGCCGTCTGGAAGGGCACCCCGCCAGAGGGTTACGAAGCAAACGCCACGTCTACGACAGGCACGCCCGGGACTCCTGCGGCATCCGGTGAGTCCAGCTCACGGTTCACCCTCAACGCGACGAGCGGGCGGATCGAGGCCACGCGCCTCATCGCCGACGGCGGGGCCGTCCAGGTGTACATCCCCGAGGGCGCGGTGATCACCGAAGGTGCCGGCCTCATCTCGACGCTGACGTTGCAGAGGCTTTTGCCCGGCGATGCGGGAGGCGCCGACCCGGCCTACGCGGTCGGTAGCGAGGATATGAAGAGTGACCTCCCCCTCAGGCTGGTCATATCCGTGAGCAAGTCGGGAGGCGTGATCGCCAGGTACGATCGCTCTTCCGGCACCTGGCAGACCCTGGAGACCACGGCCGATGCGGCGGGCAGTGTCTCGACAACGATCCGGCAGGGCGGCATCTATGCGGTCCGGCACGGCGAGACCGGCGAATCCGCCCCAGACGGGCTGCTCGGCCTGTTTTTCAGCGCTGTTCAGGCATTCTTCGGACTGTTCGGCTTCACCTTCGCCGGGGAGGAGGCGGGGCCGGCGGTGGTGGCGGCGGAGTCCGTGCCCGATCCCGGACTGATTCCAGCAGAACCCACACCCACGGCGCCGCCTGCCGTCGATATCACCACGATGCGATTCGATCTCTCGGTGCTCTCCGATCCGCATCGTGGTGATATCGACGGCAGGC
>Ga0265293_10002488_pt1 | contig 36781 bp, 32 predicted proteins | sample Munlanlewell138R_FD_192505 | JGI IMG/M metagenome (GOLD analysis project Ga0265293, IMG submission 192505) | Leachate microbial communities from a municipal landfill in Southern Ontario, Canada - Leachate well 138R | ecosystem: Engineered > Solid waste > Landfill > Unclassified | place: Canada... | reverse complement strand
TAGCGACCGTAAGGCTAAGGAGAGCCTTGAGCGTGTCGACCACATTCGCTCATCGTTTGTCTCCCATGACCTGGGCTATGATATGAACGATATCGAGCGCTTTGACCTCGTCCTCGATACTGGAGTGGTATCGACCGCCGAGGCTTCAGCAACCATTGTCGCTGCCTACCGTCATCTTTTGATCAATCATCGGGTTAATGCTCGTAAAACCCGCGCTGACTTAGTGGTTGATGAAGTACTACAGCGGCTAGTGGCAAACATTGTGACAGAGAAACGAAAAACCAAATCTTAAGCGCTGTTGGAGTGTTAAATTCCACACTATTTATGGAGACTCTTTCCTACTAATGCTGTGCTTTGGAAATGGATTTTAACCAATTTTTCTGTGGGACACTATAGGGAGAGCTCATTGTTCCTCGAGAGATGATTTTTCGATCTTTACGCACAAATTTACTTGAGCATTAGGTCATTTTTCTAAATATCAAAATCTTCGCAATTGTGCAGATAATTTGTCTGTGGTAGTTTATTCATTCTCATCACACTTGGCTGAAGAGGCTGTTACTATATATCTAATTAGTTATATTAAAAATAATTATCACAGGAGCTAAAGTGCCAAAAAATAAAATAAATTTTTATTGACAATCCTCTAAGGTGTGCTATTATAGATATAGTAAAACGTTTTACTGACTGAGGGGCAGCAATGCGCATTTGTTTCAATAGTTGGAAATATTTGTCGGAAGGATTTGGCAACATATTTTTTATTTCGACTAGTAAAACGTTTTACTAAGAGGGGTAATCAAATGGCAGTAAAGAGTAGCAGGGAAAAACGCGTAACCATCAAGGATGTTGCTGCCCTTGCAGATGTGTCCATGTCTACTGTCTCGTTGATTCTCAAAGATGAACAGAACAATCGCTTTCCTGAAGCAACGCGCAAACGAGTTTTGGATGCAGTAAAAGAGCTGCAATACCAACCAGCTGTTTATGCACAGCAGATGCGTGGAAAGCACCTGCAGGTCATTGGCCTGATCATCCCTGACCTTGCTAACCACTACTACCCAGAAGTTACCTCAGGATTTACCAAACAGGCCAATGAGTTGGGATATAACGTGATTTTGCTCAACTCTAACAACAGCATCAGCCAAGAGCAGTCTTTTGGCGAAGCACTGATCGCTATGAGAGTTGCAGGGGTTGCCATTTGTGGTGTCTATACCATCGATGAGCGGGAGAAAGAGCTGATCAAGCGCCTACAATCCCAAGGGATCCCTGTAGTCCGGTTTGACCGGTACGAAGAGGATGATATCTCCCCATATGTTGGAATTGACAACTACCGAGCCGGCTACACACTGACAGAAAAACTCATCCACGCCGGTCACCGAAAAATTGCCTGTATTGTACCCAAGGAACCAGTTCACATCGTGGCAGAGCGACGCAGAGGGTACTTGGAGGCGATGCAAAAATACCAATTGAATCCCACAATTTGTGGATTCAAAAATGGGGATGTTGAGAGCATCCATGTCAAACTCTCAGACTTGTGGTCATCAGGGACGAGACCTACTGCAATCTTCACCCCAGGTGGTGATATGGATGCAATTGAGTGCATTAAATCAGCGGATGCCCTTGGCATTGAGATTCCACAAGACCTCAGTGTGGCAGGGTTTGACGATATTTATGTCGCCAGCCTGATTAAGCCGGCCCTCACAACGGTTCGGCAACCGAAATATGAAATAGGGACGCGGGCAATGGCCTTGCTCTATAAGTTGATACAGAAGGAAGAAGTGGTGAATGACCGGATTCTCTTACCGGTGGAGTGCATCCAGCGCGATTCAACGCGAATGCTAATAGAAAACTTTGATCTATAGATAGGGGGAGTAATAATGATTACTGTTCGTGGAAAAGAGATGTTGTTTATTGAAGCTCATGGCCATGTTTGGCAAAAATTACATGGGCGACGTTTTGATACAGAGCGACTGATTCCGCTTGAATATGGAAGGGTTCGCATTGGTGATGAAGAAATTCAGTTCCTACCGCCTGAGGTGGTGGATAACGTCTTTACCATTGAAATGCTCAAGACTTATGAGAAGCTGTTGGGCTTTGATAAGGTTGTCTTACTGCAAACACCTTGCTACGGAGAGCAGTACGAGTACATTAACAGCATTATTGCCAAAGAGCCCGATCGGTATGTGACCGTAGGGATCCCTAACCCACAGGATAAAGCCTCATACCTTGAGACTGCCAAGCTGTGCCTCGGAGAGTATAAGTATAAGGGCCTTAAGTTTGAAGCTCCGGACATTCCGTTTGATATGGTGGTAGAGGAGAACCAGTTCGTCTTTGAGGAAATCATGAAGTACGACGCGTATCTCATGCTTGATCTTGGCTGGGGGGACGGGCCTTATGACTTCCCCATCGATGACTTCTTGACTGTGGCAAAGCGCTATCCCGATATGAAGATTATCCTGCCTCACTTGGGAGTAAGCAGACTGTGGGATCCAGAGGAAGCCAAGAGCTTGGACAGCCTTAAGAAGACGTTGTCTGTCCTTGAAGTGAATGAGAACGTCTATTTTGACTGCTCAGGTATTCCGATGCTTGCAGTACGAGCAGGCCAAGAGTACCCGTTCCCAGTCTTCACTGACGCAATGAAGATGGCTAAGAAGATGGGCGCTATCGATCGAGTGATGTGGGGATCCGATGCACCGACGGTCTTGGTTGCTTGTACCTACCAGCAGCATATCGACTGTCTTGTGAACCACAGCGATTATCTGACCGATGACGAACTAGAAAATATTTTGGGAAAAACTGCTGATCGAGTCTGGTTTGGAAAATAAGTCAGAGATGAAACAGGAAAATTCAATGATAAACATGAACGACGTACCGATAGTTGAATTTAGGAATATCACCAAAGCCTTCTCGGGAGTGAAGGCTTTGGATGATGTCTCTTTTTCAATCAAGCGGGGAACTGTGCATTGTTTGTTAGGTGAAAATGGTGCTGGAAAATCTACACTCATCAAAATTCTTACCGGAGTGGTCAAGGAGGATGAGGGGCAGGTCTTCTTCAACGGAGAAGAGATGCACCATCGTGATATTTGGCTTACCAGAGCTAAGGGAATCGGAACTGTCTTTCAGGAGAATAGCCTGATTCCCCACCTATCTATCGCCGAAAATGTCTTCCTCTCTCGTGAGCTGCGGGGTAAGGGAGGCTTGATCGACCGCAAGGAGATGGAAGCTGAGACCATCCGGCGTGGCAACGAGCTTGGAATTACCCTTAACCCACGCAAGTTGGTGAAGGACCTCTCGGTAGCTGAGCAGCAGGTAGTGGAAATTGTGAAGATGTTCTCCCAAAATCCACAGTTCGTAATTCTAGATGAACCGACATCCTCGCTCTCTGACCACGAGATTCGTAACTTGTTCGACATCATCAGAAGAATGCAGGAGAGAGGGGTCACCTTCATCTACATCTCACACCGAATGGAAGAGATCCAGGAGATTGGAAACGACGGATCGATTCTACGTGACGGTAAATACATCACCGAAATTGAAGATGTGAAGAAGACAGATTTGAACGAAATCATCACCCACGTGGTGGGTCGACCGTTGACTCAAATCTATCCTCATCGCGATTCACGCATTGGTAAAACGTTTTTCGAGGTCAAAAACCTCACTGTACCCCATCTTTTGCACGATATTAACTTCTCTGTGAAACGAGGGGAGGTAATAGGATTTTCAGGCTTAGTGGGTTCGGGGAGAACTGAGACCGCAAAGGCAATCTTTGGAGAGCTGAAGAAATCGGATGGAGAAATTTACAAAGACAACGCCAAGATTACCATCAATAATCCAGTCGACGCTATCCGTCATGGCATAGGATTTTTGACTGAGAACCGCAAGGAAGAGGGACTGTTCCTCACAAAGTCTCTGTCATGTAATATCGTCTCCGCTGCGATTCAGAAAATAAAGAAAAATGGCATTCTCAACACACGAAAAGAACAAGCTCTTGCTCATAAGTATGTGGATATGCTGAATATCAAAACCCCAGGGATTGAGAGACCGGTCAAATACCTGTCAGGGGGAAATCAGCAAAAGGTTGTTTTTGGCAAGTGGCTCTGCGCTGAATCAGAAATTTACATTTTCGATGAACCAACACGAGGAATTGACGTAGGGGCTAAAAGTGAAATCTACCGATTGATCAACACACTGGCAGCCGAAGGCAACGCCATCATTGTTATCTCATCCGAGTTGCCCGAGATCTTGGGTATCTGTGACCGAATTGTTGTATTCCGTGAAGGAAAAATCATGACGACATTAGACCGTAGTGAAGCTACACAGGAGAAAATTATGTTCCATGCAATGGGAGGATCCGGCCATGAAAGCGCATAAAGACAAATCGAAACTCATGAAAATGTACAAAAGCATGTCAGCGGTTCATGGAGTGAGTGCTCTATTGCCACTTGCTATTGTGGTGATTTTCTTCACGATTATGTCGGACAATTTCTTCAACTCATACAACGTGATGAATATTCTTCGCCAAGCATCTGTTTACGCCATCATGGGTACGGGAATGACCTTTGTCATCCTCACCGGAGGCATTGATTTGGGCCAAGGCTCGGTGCTGGCTCTTTCGGCTGTCATCTGCGCTATGGTGCTCAATGCAACTGGCAATATGTGGCTTGCAATCGCCGCTGCGATCAGTGTGGGGGTAGTGGTTGGACTCATCAACGGAGTGATGGTTGCCTACGTACGGCTACCTGCCTTCATTATGACCCTTGGTTCGCTCTACATGATCCGTGGTGTGACCCTCTATATCACCAACTCTACACAGGTCAACGTAAAGGGAGCTCAGGCTTTCAAATTCATTGGACAGGGCTTTCTCTTAGGTATTCCCTTCCCAGTGTACATCTTTATCGCAATCGGTTTGCTCGCCATCTTCTTTCTGACCTTCACTGCAACCGGACGACATATCTTTGCCGTGGGCTCAAACGAAGTATCGGCACGGCTCTCTGGTGTAAAGGTTGAGAGAACGTTGGTTACTGCTTATGTGCTCTCCTCAGTATGTGTGGCGCTCGCTGGCATTGTGTATCTTGCCCGTCTGACCGCAGCTCAGCCGACTGCCGGTGAAGGATACGAGCTAGAGTCAATTGCTGCAGCAGTAGTCGGTGGGACAAGTCTTGCCGGTGGAGAGGGTGGAGTGTTAGGTACGCTCATCGGTGCTGTGATCATCGCGGTAATCAGAAATGGGTTGGTCATCATCGGTGTGGGTAGCTATTTCACAAAGATCGTCGTAGGGCTGATTATCGTCCTCGCAGTTACGTTGGATGTCGTTCGCCGCCGGATGGCAACAAGCAATTAATTAAAAAAATAGAGAGTTGACTCTCTGAAATTATCTCTGGAAAAGGAGTAGTACTATGAAAAAGAAAGTACTCGTTGGTCTTTTGCTGGTTCTCATGCTAGTAAGTGTATCGCAGGTTTTTGCGCAAGGAAAAACTGAGAAGGTGGATACCACCGGCTTGGTTGGATCGGGCAAGACAATCGCATTTGTTCCTAAACAGCTGGGTAACCCCTACTTCGTTGCTGTAAAGGATGCAGTTGAAGAAGCCTCCTTGGCAAATGGATTCAGGTTCCGCTCCAATGCACCTGACTCCTCGATTGAAGTCGACAAGCAAATCAGTATTGTCGAAGCATTCATCGCCCAGGGCGTTGACTACTTGGTCCTCATCCCCAATGATGCAACCGCTATTGTCGATGTCATCAACGATGCAGCCAAGCAAAAGATTCCCGTATTCTTGGTTGACTCCGGTGCTGATGAGTCCGACTACGTCGCCTACATCGGAACTGACAACTACGCCGGTGGCGTGCTTGCAGCAGAGTGGTTTGGTGCCAACCTCACCGGTCAGGTCGCCATTATCGACGGCGCTGCCGGAAACGCAGCAACGACCGCTCGCTTCAAGGGATTCATGGACACCATCAAGAACTACCCACACCTCGAAGTCGTGACCTCTGATTATGGTAACGGCGACATGGGTACTTCGATGACTGTTGCTGAGAACTTCTTGACCGCATATCCGAACTTGTCCGCAATCTTCGCATGTGACGATCAGATGGCACAGGGTGCTGGACAGGCAGTCATGGCTCGCAACAAGGCTGATTCAGTCTTCGTTTGTGGCTTTGACGGATCGCCGGATGGCGCACAGGCAATCATCGACGGTGTGATGGATGCTTCGGTTGCTCAGCAGCCACGCCTGATGGGAAAAACCGCTGTTGATTACATCATCAAGCTGATCAATGGAGAGACCATTGAGCCCATCATCTACACTGACTGTGAGATGGTTCTTGCTTCCAACGCCCCAAGCTTCTTGGAGTGGCACTAATATTAGCATTGGTTAAGAACTATGCACTGCAGGCTCAGAGGAAACTCTGAGCCTCTTCGTCCAAAAGAAGAAAATAATGGAACACAAAAAACAATACAACGATATTCTCACCGATTATGCACGCTACCAAGAGATAGCAAAAGGTATCTTAAAACCATCATGCTATGTCTGCAAAGATTGTGATGGCCGAGCGTGCGCTGGCAGGTTTACCAACATCCTCGAGTTTGGAGCAAAGGGCAACAACGAAGGATTCATGCATGCTGTGAGGCGGTTGCGAAAGATCAAGATCCACTTGGACCCGATTCATGAAGAGTATGACCCCGACCCCTCTTGTGAATTGTTTGGAAAACACTTTGATTTGCCAGTCTTCGCTTCTCCTATTGGAAAACTGCTGACAGTACACTCAATCGATAGCCCATACTTTAATGCAAACGCAGCCTACGCCGATGCGCTTGTCAGGGGCTGCTATGAGGCAGGGGCAATGGCATGGCTCGGAGACAACAAGCAAGAGAACTACCTAGAAGAACAAGTAGCCTCAATTGCCGAATGTGATGGAGTGGGAGTGCCTACGATCAAGCCATGGGCAAACCGCAGTGAGTATTGGCGCAAGCTGGAGGTTGCAAAAGACAGTGGAGCAATGGCCGTTTCAACGGATGTTGATGCCATTGGACTGGGCTATCAATACAGTGGTCCGATTGAAAATCGGGATGATGTTGTGAGCTCAAGAGGAGTCAAGGAACTCACCGAGATGGTAAAGCGCGCTGAGATTCCGTTTGTCGTCAAGGGAGTCATGACCGCTCGGGCAGCTGCCAAGGCGGTAGAGGCAGGTGCCTATGGAATCCTGATCTCTAATCACGGAGGAAATATCACAGAAAGTTCAACAGCTCCGTGTGACATGGTCAGAGAAATCAAGAGAGAAGTAGGATCTTCGATTAAGGTATTGGTCGATGGCGGGGTTCGAAGCGGCGAAGATGTCTTTCGACTCTTAGCCCTTGGCGCTGATGCTGTTGGAATTGGAAGACCGTATGTACAAGCTTTGTATGGTGGAGGAAAGGATGGCGTATACACCTACACCCAAAAAATATACTGGGAGTTGGTTATGGCGATGCGTCTTGCCGATTGTCGAACATTGGCTGATATAACAGAAGATAAGATTACTATTCAGACTGTCTAGAGATCACTTTGCCTATCCTCTGTCATGATAACCTCTTCTCCCCAAAACAATCGTTTGTGCAAGAAAGAAGAAGAGGTTATTTGTGTATCAACCGTTTAAATATACAATGATTATGCAAGAATGTTGAAAATTTATGCATAAAGGCTCGACAAGACTCGCTATTTCTGTATAATTATACCAATCTTGCCACATTGGAGGATGGTATGCTTACCGTAGGAGTCATTGGAGCTACCGGCTATGCCGGCTCCCAACTTGTAGCTTTACTCGCCCAACACCCCGAGGTCTCTTTAGAGTACCTCGCCTCCCACTCATATCATGGCCAACGCTTCGGTGAAATTTATCCCTCACTGATAGATGTCTGCAACCTAGAGCTGCAAGAGGAAGACGTCGAAGAGGCTGCAAAAGCGTGCGACGTGCTCTTTCTTGCTCTTCCTCATGGCATGGCCTCTTCGAAGGTCAGCCAATCGATCCTCGACCAAAGTGTCATCATCGACTTGGGTGCTGACTATCGCCTCTCTGACGTACAAACTTATAGTAGTTGGTATCAGACTGAGCATCCAAGCAGCCACCTTTTAGAGCAGAGCGTGTATGGGCTCTGTGAGCTGCACCGTGAGGCAATTGAAGGAGCCGCTCTGATCGCTAACCCCGGCTGCTATCCCACCAGTGCGACGCTGACCATCGCCCCTTTACTTGCCGCTAACCTCATCGACCCCTCCACTCTCATCATCGACAGCGCCAGTGGTACCAGTGGCGCGGGGCGCAGTGCAAAGATTGGATCGCTCTTCTGTGAGGTCAACGAGAACTACAAAGCCTACGGGGTGACCGATCACCGCCATACCCCAGAGATTGAGCAAGAGCTCTCCGCTATCCTGGGCTCTCCGTTGGTTGTCCAGTTCACCCCGCACTTGGTGCCGATGAACCGCGGCATCCTCTCCACCTGTTACGCAAAACTCCTTGAGGGAGTAGGAGAGAAGGAGATAGCTGAGGCATACCACGACTACTATAGAGATGAGCCGTTTATCCGCCTGATGGACTCTCACCTCCCAGAGACCCGCTTTGTCAGTGGCACCAACGTCTGTGCTATCGGATGGCGCGTTGATGAGCGTACCGGGCGCGTCATTGCCCTTGGAGCAATCGACAACCTGATCAAAGGGGCCAGTGGGCAGGCTGTTCAGAATATGAACATTCGCTTTGGATTTGAAGAGACGATGGGTCTGCCTGTCGCAGTGGCTACCCCGTAGGAGAAGATATGAAGATTATCGATGGCGGTATTACCGCAAGCAAGAATTTTTATGCAGCAGGGATCTTCGCAGGGATAAAGAAACGTAAGAAGGACCTGGCTATTGTATATAGTGACCTGCCTTGCAGCTTTGCAGGCACCTTTACCACCAACTTGGTTAAGGCAGCACCAGTTACCTGGGACCAGCATGTGGTCGCCAACTCACCGAGTGTGCAGGCAATCGTCATTAATAGTGGCAATGCCAACGCGTGTACCGCCGACCAAGGTGATAAGGATTGCAAAACAATGGCAAGCCTTACGGCAGAAGCACTGAACCTTCAACAAGAGGAGGTCCTAGTCTGCTCGACCGGCGTCATTGGGGTAGAGCTGCCAATGGATCGCATTGAGGAAGGAATCGAGGCGTGCTCCAAGGTGCTGCAAGCCGATCGTATGGGGGCCGCTGATGCAGCCTTGGCTATCTGCACCACTGACACCTTTACTAAAGAGGTCGCTGTCACCGTCGAGATCGACGGAAAAGAGGTAACCATCGGAGGTATGGCCAAGGGCAGTGGAATGATCCACCCCAATATGGCTACGATGCTCAGCTTCATCACCACCGATGCCAACATCGACAAAGAGAGTTTACAGCAGCTTCTCGATCACTCGATCGTTGACTCGTATAACATGATCAGCGTCGATGGAGATACCTCAACCAACGATACTGTCTTGGTCCTGGCTAACGGAGCAAGCGGCAACGAAGCACTGAATGAACATCACCCCCAATGGCAACTCTTCAAAGAGGCCTTTGACTATGTGAATACAGCCCTTGCCAAACTCATCGTCCGCGATGGGGAGGGGGCGAGCAAGTTCCTTGAGGTGACGGTGCGTGGAGCGAAGGACAAAAAGAGTGCACGCACCCTTGCCCGCTCGATCGTCAGTAGCAATTTGGTGAAAACAGCCTTCTTTGGAAGCGACGCAAACTGGGGTCGGATCCTCTGTGCCATGGGCTACAGCAGTGCTGCCTTCAACCCTGAGCGTGTCGATCTTTTCTTCTACAGTGAGAAGGGGAAGATCCAAGTGGTGGAGGCGGGTAAACCTCTCATCTTCGATGAGCGCTTAGCCCGAGCAATTCTCATGGAGCGGGAGGTACACACCCTCGCCCTGCTCGGCGATGGAGAGGCAGAGGCGACCGCTTGGGGGTGCGACCTCTCATATGAGTATGTGCGGATAAATGGGGAGTACAGAAGTTGACGAAACAAAGCATGCACCTAGAAATATCAAAGGCAGGGGTCCTCATTGAGGCGATCCCCTATATCCGGCGCTTTGCCGGCTCGATCGTAGTCGTCAAATATGGAGGATCAGCGATGGTCGATGAGGAGCTGAAGCGCTCAGTCATCGAGGATATCGCGATGCTCAAGTACATCGGCCTTAAGCCTGTGGTTGTCCACGGTGGGGGTAAGGAGATCTCCTCATTGCTCAAACAGCTGGGTAAGGAGAGTATCTTCATCGATGGACTGCGCGTAACCGACAGCGAGACAGCTCGGTACGCTGAGATGGTGCTCAGCGGATCGATCTCCAAGGAATTGGTCGATTCACTGGAGAGTGTGGGGATTAAGGCGGTGGGGATCAGTGGAAAGGATGGGCGGATGCTCACCTGCTCCAAGAAGCTTGATGAACGGGGTAGGGACCTGGGCTTTGTCGGACAGATCGAACGGGTGGATACCGCCCTATTAGAGACCCTGCTCTCCAACAACTTTGTGCCGGTTATAAGCCCGGTAGGAGTCGATGAAGCCTCCAATACCTACAATATCAACGCCGACTATGCAGCGAGCGCCATCGCCGGGGCTCTGAATGCCCAAAAGCTGATTTTTCTCACCGATGTTGAGGGAATCCTCAAGGATAAAGACGACCCCTCCACAATCCTGAGAAGTCTGAGCCGCAACCAAGCGCTGGCCTACATCGCCGATGGGACGATCAAGGGGGGGATGATCCCAAAGGTCCAGTGCTGCCTCGATGGCCTGGATAAAGGGGTGGAGAGTGTTCACGTCCTCGATGGACGACTGCCCCACGCTATTCTGTTGGAAATCTTTACTACCGAGGGTATCGGAACCATGGTCACCGGGGAGGAGCTGCCATGAGCATGCAAGAGCGTATCGCCATAGCCAAAGAGTATCTCATTGAAACCTACGCCCAAGTGCCGGTGGTCTTCGCCGGTGGAGAGGGGATGTACCTCATCGATGAAGAGGGAAACCGCTACCTGGACTTTGTCGGCGGCATTGCCGTCAATGCGCTGGGCTATGGGGATGCAGGGCTCACTGCTGCCATCCAAAAGGTCTTGGAGAACGGCCTCCTACACTGCTCAAACCTCTACTACAACAGCCAAGCTATTACTGCGGCCAAGGGGCTCTGCACCCTCGCTGAGATGGACCAGGTCTTCTTCTGTAACAGTGGGGCTGAAGCCAACGAAGCAGCTCTCAAGCTTGCCCGTAAGTGGGGAAATCTGAAGAGCCCACAGAAAAGTGGCATCATTTCAATGGTTGACTCCTTCCATGGGCGCACCTACGCTGCGATCACGGCTACCGGCCAGCCCAAGTATCATGCGAACTTTTCACCTCTTCCGAGCGGCTACTCCTACGCGCGCTTCAACGACCTGGAGAGTGTGAAAGCGCTCATTGACGAGCATACCTGTGCCATCATCGTGGAGCCCATCCAAGGTGAAGGTGGTATTGTTCCAGCAGATCCTGCCTTCCTTCAAGGAGTGCGAGAGCTCTGTGATGAGCACGATCTTCTGCTCATCTACGATGAAGTGCAGTGTGGTATGGGACGAACCGGAAAGCCCTTTGCCCACCAGCTCTATGGCGTCAAGCCAGATGTACTGACTGCTGCAAAGGCGCTCGCCGGAGGAATTCCTGCCGGCGCGATGATGGTCTGGGGAAAGGCGAGTGGAGTATTCAAACCAGGCGACCATGCCTCCACCTTCGGCGGCAATGCACTGGCGGCAAGTGGCATCAATGAGATGGTAAGGCGCTTAAGTGATGAAGCTTTCACAGACCATGTACAAGAGATTGGCAGTTATCTGCATACGCAACTCACTGCACTAGCCAATCGCTTTCCAACGCTCTGCAGCGGGGTGCGTGGCATGGGCCTTATCCAGGGCTTGGTACTCACCATCCCACCAAGAAGTGTTGTGGATGCGTGCTTTGCCTCTGGCTTGTTGGTAGCCAGTGCCGGCAGTGATGTGCTGCGCTTTGTCCCACCCTTGGTAGTTGATGAGAAGGCCATCGATGAAGCGCTCGCTATCATCGAGGCTGTCTTGACTGACTTGGTGTAAAGATCTCTTTAGGCGACCGGATTAGACAGTGTCCCCAATCCTTCGATGATTACCTGTACCTCTTGGCCTTTTTCCATTGGGCCGATGCCACCAGGGGTACCGGTGAGAATGATATCTCCAGGCAGCAGTGTCATGATCTGGGAGAGATAGCTGACCAAGTAGGGGATATCGAAGATCAAGTGGCGGGTATTGGAGCGTTGCATACTCTCGCCGTCAAGACGACACTCGATCGCCAGGTTCGCAGGATCTACTTCATCGCTGATAAAGGGCCCATAGGGGCAGAAGGTGTCAAAGCCCTTGGCGATGGTCCACTGGCCAAGCTTGGGCTGAAGGTCGCGAGCGGTCACATCGTTGGCACAGCTGTAGCCAAGGATATACGAATCAGCCTCCTCGGCTTTGATGAAGCGCGCTTCTTTCTTAATGACTACACACAGCTCAGCCTCATAATCCAATCTCCCGCTGAGAGCAGGGTAGATGATCGCCTCCCCTGGACCAAGGATGGTGGTAGAGGGTTTGAGGAAGACCACCGGACTCTCTGGGAGGGGAAGGTTGAGCTCCTCGGCATGGTCTTTATAATTGAGGCCAATGCAGACTGCCTTGGAGAAGAGAGTCGGGGCTAAGAGCACAGACTCTTTGAGAGCAAGCGTAGTGTCAGAGAGGCAAATCTCATCGTCAAAGGGAGTGTTCTCTATCAACCTGATCGCTTGATCTTCAATAATACCAAATCGACTTTGGCCATGGTGTAGGGTGCGTACGTACTTCATGGGCACATCATAACAGAAAGAGCGACAGAGAGAAGACCCAATCGTCAACTGGGTGTTTTAAGCACACCTTCGACGAAGAGGGAGACCAAGGAGGCATCAAAGAGTATGCCGCTATTGGCCTCCAAGAAGGAGATTGACAACTCAAGGTCTCCATTGTTTTTCTCAACCTCATCGACGTACAGATTCACGAGACCAAGGATTTGGGCAGAACGAGGGATTGCCGATCCCTTGAGACCTTGAGGGTATCCCCTGCCATCCCACCGTTCGTGGTGGTGGAGCACCGTCCGGGCAATGAGGGCGTTCTCGGGCACTGAGCTGAGGATGTTGTAGCCAATCTCGGTGTGTCGGCGAATTTCGATTTGTTCGCTTTTCGTCAACTCTTGCGGATCCTTGGTGAGAATCGCGTCATCGATGGCGATCCGGCCCAAGTCGTGGTAGAGGCCGGCCATTCGTATTTGGGCAATCTCATCGCGTGGCATGCCTGCTACGCGCGCGAGCTCAGCGCAATAGTTGGCCACTGTCTCACAGTGTTGTTTTAACGCTTCATTTCGAGAGAAGAGTCGATCCACGAGGGTGGTTATCACCGCCTTCTTATAACGAAGATTGATGACCATCTTGTTCTGATACATCACATCCTCAGCATGCTTGAAGAGCATTTCGAAGGGTAGCGAGTGGTCCTCTTTGATCGCATGGCCAAAGCTGACCGAGACTGGGATCTCTTGGACTCGTTTATCCTTCAAGTTGTTGAGTAGGCCCACAGTAATCTTGTGTGCCATCTCCTCATCACAGTTGGGGATGAGGATGACAAACTCATCGCCTCCGATACGACAAGCAACCCCGCTACTAGGGCAATCGTTTTTGAATGTTGCGGCTACACTGCGCAACAGCTCATCACCACTATCGTGGCCAAAGGCATCATTGGTAAGCTTCAGGCCGTTGACATCGGCGAGAATCAAGGCAAGAGGATAGTACTGCTCACTGTCAAGCAATACCTTGCGTCCGTCATAGAAGCGTCTATTGTAGAGGGTAGTCAGCGGATCGATGTAGCTGAGATTGAGGATCTCCTGCTGTTGTTGTCGCTCTTCGGTGATATCGCGGACGATGATGACGATACCGAGTAGTTCGTCCTCAGTGCTGAGGATTGGAGTCGACTTCCCACTGACATAGCGTTCGACTCCATCACGGGCGACGAGGATGGTATTCTCGGGGGCTTGGGTGGTCTCCCTTTTATCGACGACATCATCAAACGGGGTGGATTGAGGACCGCCGGTCTGGGCATTGATCGTTTTGAAAATCTCCTTCAACGGCCTGCCCTTGGCTTCTTGATTATCCCAGCCGGTAAGCGTCTCTGCCGGACCGTTCATGAACTGGACTAGACCTTCAGCATCAATGGTGATGATACCATCGGCGATATTGATGAGAGTCGTCTCAAAGAGCGTTCGCTCGGTATCCAGCTGGACCCGCAAGGCGTGCTCTTCGGTGATATCCTCAATGATATTGGCAAAGTATCCGACTTGTGGGGAGTATGAGGAGATACGGTAATAGCGATTGAGGTAGCTGTTGTGTGCCTCAAAGATCATAGGTTTACCGCTCAGGGCAACTCGACCATTGTTCTTGATCCAAACATCCTCAACCCCTTCGAGAGCTTCGGTGATCCGACGATTGAGCAATTGCTCAGCCTTGATACCAGTCTGGGTCTCAAAGTTCTTGTTGAGTCGAAGGACGACATAGTCGATGGGGTTCCCCTGTTCATCGGTAATGATCTTAGAGTATGAGAAGCCCTGGGTCATAGCAGCAAAGAGCTTTCGACTCTCCTCCTCTTGGCTGAGGACCTTCTGGGCGGTCTCCACTCGTTCGGTGATATCTGCATAGGTACCCAACATCGATATGGGTCTTCCCTCATCATTTCTCTTGACCACCCACCCGCGGATCAGGCCCCATACCCAATGCCCATCCTTGTGACGCATCCGTGTGTCGTAACTGTAGGAGGACCCTTCACCGTCGATGATTCTCCCCAAGAGCTTGTTCAATGCTTCAAAATCATCCCAATTGGTCAGATCACGAACCTTCTCGAAGGAGATAGGTGTAAGTTCTTCGTAGGCATATCCAAGGATTTGAGCCAACTGCTCGTTGATCTTAATATCACCGGTGGTGATGTCCCACTCCCACGTGCCGAGGTTGGATCCAGTGACTACTGCGGCAAACCAGTCATGGGCTATTTGTAATTGCGCTTGGTCATGTACCTGTTGACGTTTATACCGATTGAGGCGAATCACTCCATAGGTGCCAGCGATGACCGAGAGAATGACGATGATAAAGGGGCCTATGATGGTGGTTCGACGATCCAGGGCGATGAGGTGTTCTTGCCTGGCTTGCAGCTCCCTCATCTGTCTTCGATGGAGCTCTTCGTATTCGGACAAAAGTTCATCAAAGGTCGCGTCGATAGCCTCCGATCGTTCCAAGAGTGCGAGAAGATCATCACCCTCCAGATCAAGAGGTGGCAAGACAGCCACCAAAATCTCAAAACTCTCTTTGACTTGCTCTAGCAACTGAGTCGATTGCTGATCAGATCTCAGCTCTAAGACCTCCAGTTGTGCACGCGCTGAGTTTACCTGTCCTACGAGCTCTGTAATATATCTTCTTTGGTGGGTGAGGATGTAGTTACGTCCAGTGAGACGAATCTCTTCAAAGGAGGCATAGAGCTCCTTGGCCAGGTAGATGGTCTCATTCAATTCAGAGAGTTGCTCACTGGTGTGCATGATGGTGCGGCTCAACGTAATCTTGGAGTGACCGATGAGCAGCAGGCATGCAAGGATCAAAAGTATTGCAATGATGAAGTGTCTGATTAATCCTTGTTGTTCCTTGATGCTACCCTCCCTTACTGACCAATATCATAGCTGTGGTTTTCTCTCTGCTCAACGGTAAAAAGAGCGAAAAAAGCCCCCTTAATACAAAAGGGGGCCTATGTGTATCAATATTTGGCCAATAAGAGAACAATTGCCAGAGGCTTCTCGATCAATCAAGGGAGACCCAGCTCGATCCCTCGGCGCTGCTCTGTACACAACGATTGACGAACTTTACCCCTGCCAAGCCATCGCTGACTGTAGGAAAGTCCAAGTCTTCGGCAGTCAACGGCTTTCCAGAGAGCTTTTTTGCCAGCGCCAGAATGAAGGGCTTATAAATATTGGCAAAGGCTTCACAGACCCCTTCGGGGTGACCTGAAGGCATGCGATTATACTTCTGAGCGCCCTCGGAGAAAGGATCTCGGCCGCGGCTGACGGTCCGAGTGGGTTCGCCGGCGGGGGAATAGATGAAGTGATCAGGATCTTCCTGACACCACGCGAGGCTTCCCTTTTCACCAAAGATACGTACCCTAAGGGCATTATCAAAGCCAAAGGCAATCTGACTTGACCAGTAAAGACCCTTGGCTCCACCTTGGTACTCCACCATGATCGAGGCGTTGTCATCGAGAACCCGACCCTCGACCAGCGTATCGAGGCGAGCACAGACCTTCTCGATCTTTAGGCCCGTGATTGTGGCCACCATATTCTCAACATGAGTGCCAATGTCGGCCAGGCAGTTGGAGGGGCCAGAGTGTTCGGGTTTCATTCGCCACGGAGCATCAGCACTAGTATAATCAACGGGGTTTGCGAGCCAGTGCTGGGGATACTCAGCATTCACAAATCGGATCTTACCTAAAAGCCCATCGGCGACCATCTGGCGCATCTCTTTGACTGCGGGGTAGCCGGTATAGGTGTAGGTCACTCCAAAGAGTAGATCCTTTTCACGACTCAGGCGCTCCAACTCTTCACTCTCTTCAATAGTCAGCGTCAACGGCTTGTCGCACATGACGTGAATACCCACCTCCAAAAAGGCCTTACAGATGGCAAAGTGGGTGCTGTTGGGGGTCACTACCACCACAAACTTAATCCCATCCTCTCGCCCCGCTTCTGTCTTGGCCATCTCGGTATAGTCGCCATAGATGCGATCCTCAGAGAGACCAAGCTCTACACCAAGGGCTTTGGATTTGGCAGCATCGCGGCTAAAGGAACCTGCCTCAAGGCGCGCCAGGTCATCGATTCTAATCGCCTTGCGATGCACATCCCCGATGAATGCCCCTGGGCCCCCTCCTATCATTCCATATGCGATTCGTTTCATGAGCGCCCTCCTTCACGTATACTTCAATGGCTTATGGTAACATGTATTGCTTCTTCTACGCATAGTTATCAAGGGTGATTGAAGCCATTTGCTGATCAATTCACCACTAAAACTTCATGGTTTGCATCTGAGAGGACATCAATTGTAGGAAACCCTAGGAAAATACTAGGTGTTAATAAAACAGATTATTAATAAGGACTTGATTTTGTTTGTAGAATCAGATATAGTTAGCCTTAGCAAACAAACTTATGAATAAGGAGATTATGATTATGGATGAGCAAGTAACACCCGCAGTAACGATGCCATTGATTGGCGATCCGGCCCCCGCTTTTACCGCAGTAACGACCCAAGGAACGATCAATTTCCCACAGGACTACAAAGGTAAATGGGCAATTCTTTTCAGCCACCCAGCTGACTTTACCCCCGTCTGTACTACTGAGTTCATGACCTTTGCCTCAATGCATGATGAGTTCAAGGCCCTGAACACTGAGCTGATCGGTCTCTCCATCGATAGCCTCTACGCCCATATCGCGTGGCTGCGCAAGATTCAGGAGATCGAGTGGAAGGGCATGAAGAACCTTGAGGTCAAGTTCCCCGTCATCGAGGATATCTCAATGGACGTCGCCCGCAAGTACGGCATGGTGCAAAGCCAGTCCTCTACCCAGGCTGTTCGTGCAGTCTTTGTCGTCGATCCGAAGGGAATCGTTCGCACGATTATCTTCTATCCGGCCTCCATGGGACGAAACTTCGATGAGCTGAAGCGCGTAATCCTTGCCCTGCAGAAGGCAGATAAGGACCAAGTTGCAACCCCAGCCGATTGGAGACCCGGCGACGATGTCATCGTACCTCCGCCTGGGACCTGTGGTGTTGCCAAGGAGCGCATGGCTACTGAGGACGAGGACCTTAACTGTGTTGACTGGTTCCTCTGCTTCAAAAAAGACAAGAACTAAATCGACCTATAGGTCACACACAAGAGGGAGAGCGGCGCTCTCCCTCAATTTCGTTTGGTATCCAATGAGACTCTCTATCGGTAGATGATCGCATCCTTGTTGCAGACCCGTTCACACTCGTGGCAAACGAGGCACTCAGCCTTCACAATCTGGTGCTTCTCTTCCTTGACGATGGCATTTGAAGGACAGACTCGAGTACAACGCTGACAGTTATTGCACAGATCCTCCTCAATTTTCATCGACTTGTAGGAGAAGCGTCCGACGGCGCTTAAGATTGTCCCATACGGACAGAGATGGCGGTGCCATAGCGCTTCATCGAAGAAGATTGAAAGGACTACTCCAATCCCGAGCAATGCCGGCAAAACCGGCAGTTTCTTACCGGTTCTGAGGACAAAGACCATGGTCGCCAAGAAGAGGACCAGGACGATGATTCGTAGTACTCCGCTCTCAATCCAGGAGGGCATCTTCTGGCGCTTGATCTTCAGCTTTTTCTTGACCCAACTAATTGGCCTGATAATCGTATTGATGGGACAGATCCACCCACAGTAGAAGCGGCTGAAGAGCAGGGCCAACAGTGTTGATCCTCCAAAGATCAACATCCAAACCTGGACCTTTCCTTGGATAAGCAAGAGGGCGAAGAGCAGAAGCGTTAACACCTGCACACTGCGTTGGATAACCTTTTTCACGTAGTTACTCCTTATATACCCGTGGATGTGGCGCTTTCACGATGAAGAACTCCACCGCCTCCTCTCCACCATTAGCGATATTCATCTTGGTGTGAAAGGGCACCTGTACTACGCGTTCGCTGTACGTGTGAGCTGCTTGCTCGTCCAGCTTTATCGAAAGCGTCCCGCGGACGATGATCATGAAGACGTTTGAGTCACTGTGGTGCTCTGGAAGGCGTTCGCCCGCGCTCAGCACAACGTGGTTGATCATCACCGCATCTTCGTTGACCAGACGCTCGATGATCTGCTCATCGGTCGCGGTATAGGTGAAAACTGTCTCAATCATAGGGTACTCCTTGTGATAGTGTTGCTAGTATAGTAGCGCAGAATTCGATAATGTGTACCATAGGTTACACTTTTGGAGCGTTGCGTGGAAAAAAGATTGCATTTCACAGAAGAGGAGGTCGCCTCTTTCATCAAGGCTGGCCAAGCTCGACGGGCCCGCTATGCAAAAGATCAGATTATTGCCCTGCAAGGAGAGCGATGTACCACGCTGGACATCATCCTTGATGGCTCGGTCTCTACGCAAAATCTTGATGAAGAGGGTAGGCTCTTTAAGGCTGAAGTGCTTAACGCTGGCGAAAGCTGCGGCGCTACGCTACTCTTTGGCAGCAACAACACCTACCCGATGCAAATTGTTGCCCAAGAGCCGTGCACAATTCTTCACTTAAAACGTGAGCTGGTCCTCACACTCTGCGAGAGCCATAAAGAGGTCCTGCTCACCTTACTGGCAATCATCAGTGACCGCGCCCATCGCCTGGGCACAACAGTCAATCGTCTTTCCACCTTAAGTCTACGAGAGAGTCTGCTCTCCTACCTGCATCGCCTCTCCGGGCAGCAGAACTCTCTACGCATCATCTTGCCCATTACCAAGAAAGAGCTGGCCCAACGGTTGGGCTTTGCCCGCACCTCGGTGAGCCGAGAGCTAGCGCGGCTTCGTGATGAAAAAGTCCTGTCGATGGAGGGTAAGATTATCACGCTCCACACTTCTTCATCATCTGAAGAGTAGGTGAAGAGGCCCCCTCTTCTGTTGCTTTCTCCCCATTTCGTAGATATATAGTACGTACAGAGATGAAGGAGAAATGCTTATGAAACGAACACTCATTGTATTCACCGTTATTCTTGCTGTCGTCTCTATGAGTCTGGTCGCACACCCGACCGCAGAGAAGCAGTACGCCGCCATCGAGGAAGAGATCCTCTCCCTCTCAGAGGCTAAAGATGCATTTAAGAAGCTCGATCTTGCGATTGAGCGCGAACGTGAAGCCCTCCAAATGACCCTCACAGAGGCACAGAAGAGTGGCAATCGCCAAGCCTTTCGCCAAGGAAGAGCGGATTTAGCTCGCCTTTCTACCTATCGTATGAGCCGAGCCCAAAGCGATGCGCTTCTCTCCGAGATTATGGCTCTCAGCGAACCATCTCGCAGCGAGGAGGCTGCATGGCTTGCACAGAACAGCCCTTACTGGCGCCCAAGATTAATCTTGGACTTCTCAGCAGTGGGGCCAGGGTATCGCTACAGCTACCGTCAGCAGATCAGTCAAAAGAGTGGCAGTGAGGTCACCCTGCCCACCGCTGATCAAGTGCGCCTTAATACGAGGGAACTGGGAATTCTTGCTGGCTGGGGAGAGAGTGAGGATGAGGTTACCTACCGGCCCGGAGAAAAGATCGTCATGCCAAGCCTCGATCAAACGCTCTACGCCATCTATGAAAGCGGTGTGCGCTTCGTTGATCGAAAAACCGGTATCGATGAGACTGTTGCCCTGGATGAGGTGAACATCACCCTCCCTACCGCCGAGGATGCGGTTTTTGCCGGGTGGTATGACCGGGCAAGTCGAACACTCGTCAAAGAAGCTGGCCCCTACACCCCTCAGGGTAAGGGTGCGTTCTTTGAGGCGCTATGGAAAGAGTTGAGCATCGAAGATGTCTCACTGCTCTACGTCGATCAAGAGAAGGTGCCAACCGGACGGCAATTGGGAGTCGGCTTCTCCTACGCCAACCGTGGCAACGTTGACCTCAGTGGTCTGGAGGCAATTCTTACCACCGACAGTGAGCATGTACGGCTGCTCAAACAGAGTATCGACCTGGGGCGCCTATCGGCGGGGTATGCGGCGACGAACAACAGCCGCTTTGCCACTCGTATGATTCAACGCATTGGTGGGGAGCGCAATACCATGCGCCTTGTCATTAGCCCAGAGGCTCCCAGTGGGACTGAGATCACCCTGACACTGACTATCAGCGATGGTAATGGGGATCGGTGGAGTCGTGATCTTGTGTTAGTTGTTGAGTAATCAGTACTGCTCGGCGATATAGACGCCGGCCATACTAGCGTGGGTGCTCATTCCCATCGGGGTGGGCACCCCCTCTTTTTCTCCTAAGAGGGTGGAGAGAGTGCTTTCAGCGAGGGTTTGTATGCTCTTTACCCCAGCTGCTCTGAGACGCTCAATCAAGCGATTGGCAGATTGTTCATCAAGGGAATTGGCCTCGACAGCCTTCCCATCTTTGATAAATGCGTAGGCATTATCGGTGACAATCGTTTGATATCCATCGCCCAGAAATTGCCAGGCAACCTGGTCACGTATCAGGTATCCTTTTTTCTCATTTGCCCTGGTGTAGATTGCATCCAGAGCCTGCCAATCGTAGCCACTGGTAACGATCGGGCTCGTATCGGTTGGGCTCAGAGCGAAGGTGAGGGTCTGACTGGTGGTCATATATCCGTTGGCCTCATAGTAGGGCCTCACTGCAGGAAAGAGGGTGATGGGATGGTCATAGGCGGCAGCAGTTGCGGCCAAGAGTTTTCCCATCAAGCCTTGGCGGCGATAAGAGGGGTCTGTTGCTGCTCCGACGATGTAGGAGGCGGGAAGTGTCTTTCCATCTTGTATGTAAGTTGCCGGAAGTGCATGCAGTGCGCTGGCGATGACGCCATCAACAGTTGCCAAGAAGATTGAGGAGGCGTCGTAGCGGGTTGCGAAGAAGCGATCGAGCCACACCAGGTCCTCTTCGAAGACCAGGGCCCACAGCTTGTACAGCTGCTCTCGCTCATCGGGGCGCGACCGGCGAACCTCAATCATGGCTTGGTTACCCGGTACTTCTCGCCCATGAGATTGGGGCGGTAGGAGCGCTTTGCCTTGCGCAGTCCAGGAACGCCGGCATCCTCTTGGCGGTTTACGTACTTGACGTCACTGAGGTACTGGGAGCAGAAGAGCTGATTGATCACCGAGTAGATACCCACATACGAGGTGTCTCCCTTCTCAAAGTGTACGATAGCCATCTGGTCGTCAATGATCTCACCGACGGTGAAGGCGGTCAGATTGTGATCGATACAGACCAATATCCCTACAAAGCCCAGCTCATCCCAGTTGTCAAAGGTCTTGCGCAAGGCCACCAACTCATCTTGGATCTCCTTGGTGGTACAGGTCTGGGCGTCGAGCCAGGTGGTGGAGGCCATCTGGTAGCACTCTTCGCGCATCTCAGGTTTGGAGAGAGTGCGGATTGAGTAGGTGTAGGCGCGCTCGAACTGGCTGATGTGGTTGCGCTTTGCCTGTAGCTTTCGGCCTCTGAGCTTGATCAACTGCTCACTCTCATAGATATAGTCATCTAAGTTGCGGGTGTGCTCGATCACATACCCCATCTCTTGGAGCTCTTTGGCTTCGGCAGGAGGGACGCACTCCAGCTGTAGGCGTTGTCCACTTTCTGCACAGTGCGCCTCCAGCTCAGCCATCGCAGCTCCGAGGTCATCGGTGATGGGTAAGAGGAAGCAATCATCCTCATCCAAGTGCATGTACAGGGCGGTGTCGGTCTTACAGATGGTAAGGCCGACCGCCTCTTTCCAGAGGACGGAATAGGAGAAGTAATACTGGTAGGCCAAGTATCGACTGGTGGTGGGAAACAGGTGTTTGTCCGCAAAGGACGGTTCATAGAATTCTAACATGATACCTCTGATATATTCATATCTACTCATATATTCATACGTACTTTAGGATAGAGAGTCAAGTAAAGGTTCGTATAAATTGGGTGCTTACTCCTTCTGTAATAAGGCAGATGGGCAGAGAAAACGTATCTAGGCATTGTAGGTAAAAAATTGCGATATTTCAATTGATGGGGTAAGGGTTGGCCGCTCTTTTGTTCTTTCTTCACTCTGAAGGCAATAATGGGCCATCCTCAAGATGAAGAGGTTTTGCTCGGTGTCAACCCTTACCAGATGATATCAACGCTGTCGGTCAGAGGGCTTTCGTGCAGGGTCAGCGGTGTCTCTAGCCTCTCTTCGACTGAGCCCAAAATCTTCTCCGATTGAAGAATTGAGTATCCTCGACCAGTTTTGATCGCCCGGACAAAGTCTCCTGCTGTCTCAATCGGGTAGGGAAAGCAAATCCCCGCACCCAGGCTCGTTGCCTCGTCAGTTGAGTGGATATCTCCGCCACCGGTCATCAGGAGTTGGTGTTGTTTGGCATAGGAGAGGGCGCGGGCATTGGCCTCAGCTTCGTTATGACTATTGAAGATTTCAGCGCCGTGACAGCTGTAGGGGTGGAGGTTGATTTGCTCGATATAAAAACGCTCTCTGAAGGGATGGGCTTGAATCATCAAGCCTCCATCACGGTTGACCCGTTCATAGAGGGTGTGTCGATCCCACTCCATCATCTCAGGGTGGTCCATCAGCCACTCTTTACTCAATCCGTAGATGAGAAACTCATCGCCTTGGAAGGCGTGTTCCCAACCAAAGAAGACCACAAGACCTTGTCGGTCTCCCTCCTCCTTGGCCCGCTCATACCCAAGGCAAAAGCCATTGATCTGCTCCTCCCAAGACAGGGAGCGGTCGATGGCGGTGTTTCCGTTGAGAAAGTGGTCGGTGACGCAAATGCCTCGGTAGCCCAAGTTTTTATAGACGGCGATGTACTCTGCTCCATAGGATCGGGCGCAGGCGCTCGCCTCTTTGGTGTGAAGGTGGGTTTCGTAGCAGTAGTTCATAGGGGTAGTGACTCCTTCATCAAGTGTAGGCACATCCGCCCATTATTATACGGGCCCTTCCAGGGCCAGACCACTGCATACGGCTCGGTGACCTTTCCGCTTGCATCGACGCGATAGAGCCACTCGCCTTGGGGCCGCTTGTCAACCAAGTACTCTTGGATGAAGGTCCAAATTGTCTCTGCTGCCTGGCGGTAGTATTCGCTTTCAGGGTTGCGTTCATACGCTGCCATGAAGCCAAGAACCGCTTCGGCTTGGATCCAGTGTCCGCGTCGAGAGCGTACCGCCTCATCGTGCGTCTCATCCATCACCGAGCCATCACGATAGGCATCCTGGTAGACTTGATGGGCAAGAATATCACAGATCTTGAGGATTGTAGGGGTATGTTCACTCTCTTTGAGTAGCTCCACTGAGGAAGCGAGCATCCAGCTCGCCTCAATTTCATGGCCATAGGAGCGATAGGTGTTGGCTCGCTTCATATCGCGGTCAAAATAGATGATCAGAGAGTTGTCGGTTGGGTCAAAGATGTGGGTGACAAAGAGACCGATGATACGTTCCATCTTCTTCAATACCTCGGGGCGCCCTGTTGCCTGATAGAGGGCGCGGTAGGCATCCAGGAGGTGAAGAGGTGTATTCATCATCTTCTCTCCCCCGAAGGAGTCCTTTGCAAAGAGGCCGGCGGTGTTGGGGTCAGAGGAGAAGTCCTGACTCAGGACCTCCTTGTATCCGATGGCGTCTCCAAAGTGTTCCTCGGTGAGTTCATACAGCTGCAAAGCCTGCTGTAAGGCCTGTTCATCACCTCTGAGGCGCCAGTAAGAGGTGAGGGCGAGGATTCCGTAGGCAAAGCAGAAACTGCTTTTAGTTGAGTCCTCGACCATCCCATCGTAGGCGAGGGACCAATAGAGCCCCCCATGCATCTCATCAAAGCCGTAGGAGAGGAGGAAGCGGTAGGCGTGATCGGCATAGGCGGCCAGCTCTTCATCCTTGAAGGCTATCGCTGCCTCGCTGAAGAAGTAAATGATTCGGCAGGTCTGCACGATGCCCTTGGCCGATTTTTTGAGACAGGTCAGCTCAAAGTCCACCCGGCCAAAGTAGCCACCGTTCACCTCATCCTTGAGGCGTTTCCAGAAAGGGATGATAACGCGCCTCAGATGGTCGCTCGCCTCTATTGCAAGTGCACTGTTCATTCCTTGACTGCTCCTCTGGCAATGCCGCTGTAAATATACCGCTGGAGGAAGAGGAAGGCTATCAGGGCGGGAATGATGGTGATCATCACCCCAGCGCAGATATAGTTGTACTGATTGCCATACTCACCAGTGAACGTATACAGCGATGTTGAAATTGTGACATACCTTGTCTTGGACTGCAAATAGAGGTTTGCCAAGTAGTACTCTTTATACGTTGCCACACCTTTGAGGATCAAGACGGTGATAATTGCCGGTTTGATGAGGGGAAAGAGTACCTTGAAGAAGATTGTGAAGTACGAGGCCCCGTCGATGAACGCTGCCTCATCGAGCGACCTAGGAATGGACTCAAAGAACTGCAAAAAGATGTAGATGGCGATGATATCGGTGCCGGTATAGAGGATGACGATACCTGGAATCGAGTTCACCAAGCCCAAACTTGTCATGATCTGGTAGGTGGAGACCTGCATCGTTACACCGGGGATGAGGTTTGCCAGAAGGAAGGCGCTTTTGATCAGAGCTCTTCCCTTGAAGTCGAAGCGGTTGAGTACGTAGGCGACCATCGTGCCGGTGATCACCGAACCCAAAAGGGTAAATACAAGGATAATGGCAGTGTTGTAGAAGGCTAAGGGCATCTTCGCCTTGGTCCAGGCGGTGATGTAGTTCTCCAGGTACAGCCAGCTATTGGGTAGATCCAGAGCCCCGGAGGTGCCAAACTCCTTGACCCCTTTGAAGGAGGCCAGAAAGACAGTTACCAGCGGCAGGAGGCTGATGAAGGCGCCGAGGATCAGGGTGAAGTAGGTCAGAACACGGAGCGGACGGAGGGGTTTCATTCTCATAGCATCGCCTCCCGTTTTTCACCAACGATGAGGCGATAGAGGACCTTTTGGGCCAAGGTCCCTAAGAGGATGATGACCAAGAGCACGATTGCCATCGCCGAGGCAAGGCCAACCTTTCCCGCTTCGTGGGCGAGCTGGTGCATCATCACCACAAAGGTTGCGGTCCCATTCATTCCGTTGGTAATGACATACGGCCCTTCGAAGGCGCTGAATGAGCCTTTGACCATCAAGAGCACGTTGAGGGTGATGATTGGCTTGAGCATCGGCAGGATGATATGGACGAACTGCTGGAAGCGATTCGCTCCATCGATCTCTGCTGCCTCGTAGAACTCAGGACTGATCGATTGAATCGCTCCGATGAAGAGGACCATCGACTGGCCCATATACCGCCAGATCGAAGTGGCGGCGATACTGTAGTTGTTGATCGAGCGCTCTCGCAGCCAGAAGGGCAGCGATCCCTTATCGAAACCGATGAGGCCGAGCACCGAGTCGAGGACCATGCCTCGGGTGTAGAAGTAACGGAAGATGAAGCCCATAGCGATACCACAGACCAAGAAGGGGAAGAAGAGGGTCGCTTTGAAAAAGTTGCCGCCGCGAACCTTGAAACTGAGGACGGTGGCAAAGTACAGCGAGAGGGAGAGCTGGATAACTCCGGCTCCCATGTAGTAGAAGCTGTTGAGCAGTGCGGCAATCGTGTCAGTGCGGGTGAAGACATCGCGGTAGTTCTTCAGGCCGATGAAGGTGCGCGGTCCAATGTAGCGCATCTTGTAGAAGCTGAACTGGATCATCTTGAGGAAGGGGAGGTAGGTGAAGGTGACGAGCAAGAGCATCGGAGCGAGCGAGAAGGTGATAACCACCAACCACTTCTGTGTCTCCCGTCGATCAAGGAAATGTTGCAATCGGGTTTTTTCTGAACTATCCATAGTGCCTAATATTCATTGATGAGGCTCCCCCGCCAGAGGCGGGAGAGCACATAATACTGTTTCAAAGAGGGAGGTTCACCTAGTAGGTGCTCTTTGATGCATAGTCTTTGCCAAGCTCTGCGATCTGGGCTTCCGTCCAGCGCTTGTTCCAATCAGCCATGATCGAGTCAAAGCTCTCGCGGGTCTGTCCCATGGCAGCTTCGACGATACGAGCCTTCTCATAGTACTTGCCGAGATAGAGTTCACTCTCATTGCTCAGTTCATCGAAGAGTCCGATGTCCTGGGGATGGGGAGGATTGTCCAAGACCAGAATCACGTTGTTCTCCTGGAGGTTGGAGAGGGTTGCCGGATAGGCGTCTCCCTTCACGATGGGGATTCCACCGGACCAGAAGGAGAAGTTGGACTCTTCGGTGAGGAAGGTCACGTAATCGAGGGCAACTTGGTAGCGCTCGTCGCTGATGTTCTTGTTGATCGCATAGGCGTAGTCAGCGGCGATGGTGGCATATTGTTGGCCATCGATGTTCCACGGGAAGGCAGCGAAGACGATATCCGACGGATCATCGGCAGCGTTCTGCGTGTCGAAGGTTGCCCACGATCCGATGACGGTGGCAGCAACTTTACCCTGGGCGAGCAGGTTCTTACAGGTATCCCAGTTCGAGGTGGCCGGATCTTCTTCCACCAGATCCTCGGCGACCACGTCGTAGAGCATCTTCATGACGGTGTAGTACGGCTTACCGGGGGAGAAGGGATCGACCATATAGGCCAGCTTGTTGCGGTAGTCCCCATCACCGGTGAGGCTTCCCCGGGCATTCCACTCCCAGTCAGCGAGGCGTGAGCCTGCGCCATAGTTCACATACAGTGGGATAGCGTCGGTGTTTGCTTTGACCTTGCGCAGCGCTGCAAAGAACTCATCCGGGGTCTTGGGGATCTCAGTCACACCCGCTTCACGCAGCACGCGACGGTTGTAGAGTACTCCGTAGGCGGTTCCCGTTGACGAGATACCGTAGACATCACCTTCGAAGGAGAAGGCCGAGGCAAACTCGTACTTCTTATCAAAGTCGGCAACCTTGCCCAGTGGGGCGAAGAGGCCAGGAAGCTGGGGCTCGCCAATGAACATGTGCGGGATCATGCACATATCACCCCAGTCACCACTGGTCCAGCGAATCTCAATGTTGTTCTTGTAGTCAGCGATTGGTTCATAGACGACCGTGACGTTGGGATATTTCTTACGGAACTCCTTGTCGTAGCGGTCAAACTCATCCTCCATGCCTTGCTTGTGGGTCAAAAAGGTGAGGGTCATCGAGACGTTCTTGTCCACCGGTGTCATTTGAGAGACGTCACGCGTCTGTGGCCCTTCAGGGGCTTTTTCGGTTTTACCTCCGGCAAAGAGGGCTCCACTTAAGAGCACACTTACGCACAGAAGAGCGATTACACATCGTTTCATACCATGTTCTCCTTTTAGCTTATGGTTAACTTAATTATTAGCTTACACGGAAAAAACACGTTGTCAATCTTATGGTAAAAAAATTAACAAACTAAAAACTGAGTGTGTAAAGAGAAGTTTAATTGATTGTATATTAGAGAATTACTATCCGAATCGGTTCAGTCGTGACCACTCTTTGGGGGTATTGGGTCCTGAGGAGTGGCGAATGTGTAGCTCTCCACTGATGGTCATTCTACCCAGTTGGGAGCGCGGATTCTCCAATTTTGCGATAATCGATTGGGCAGCGCTTTGGGCCATTACCATTGGATCGACACTAAAGGTAGTAAGCGGTGGACTGGAGAGCGATGCGTAGAGATCCTCGTCAAAACCAACCACCGAAATTTGAGCTGGCACTTCAAGGCCTTGGGCTTCAAGCATCTGGATCAGTCGGTAGGCGCTCTCGCAAGAACTGCAGACATACGCAGTAACGCCTTCGATAGGCGCGTCAACCACAAGGCGAGTACCAAACTCATCACTGTCGTTGATAACCCACCCCTGCTGAGAGGCAATGCCGCTCTCCATGAGGGCCTTGTAGTAGCCGAGGTAGCGGTCCATCACCACGGTAGAGAACATGGGGTTTCCGACAAAAGCGATAGCACTATGACCGAGTTGGATGAGGTGGCTGGTCAGGGAGTAGCCGCCATAGAGGTTGTCGCAGATCACTGCATCGGCCTGCAGGTTCTCATAAAAGAAATCCACAAAGAGGGTAGGTAGGGAGAAGGAGCGGGCCATCTGCACATAGGAGAGGCGCATCTGCCCTAGGAGAATGAGGGCGTCAACTTTGTTGTCTGCTAAGAGGCGAGGTTCTGTGCCAAGCTCCTCATCGGCGGTGCTAATCAATTCAGCGATCGCATAGTATCCGCGCTGTAGCAGTTGTTTGCTGATCTGCTGCTGTAGGCGGGTGTAGGTGTCATCGTTTTGTAGGTGGCGCTCACAGATGAGGATGCCGACGTTGTTGGTCTTCCCATCGCGCATATTCTTGGCAGAGAGGTTCTTGCGGTAGCCCATCTCCTTGGCTGTCTTGATGATTTCTTGGCGTAGCTCATCACTGACCCCATCCTTGCCCGAGAGGGCTTTGGAGACGGTGACCGTACTTACGGAGAGGCGTATTGCGATGTCTTTGAGCGTTACCGGTTTTTGCATCGGCCTCATTGTATCTCAACTTCCCGCCTGAGGAAAGAGCGTGAATTTTGTAGAACATACTTGACGTGAGGGAGCCTCCATATTACTATCCGTAGCGTACAGACAGTACAACGACACTACATCTTGTGCATGCAGGACAGGGAAGTTGGGTGTAAAGCCCACGCGGTCCCGCCGCTGTAAGGGGGAGGAAGTCGCCATTACCACTGGAGTTATCCGGGAAGGGGCGATATTCCGATGATCCTGAGCCAGAAGACCTCCCTGCATGAAAGCGTTGCCACGGAGCATGGCATAGACGCCTGAAGAATACTCATATTTTCAGGAAGAACTGTGCTCGTGGCCGCAAAGGAGCGAGCGATGATCACACACGTCATCAAGCGTGATGGGACGAGAGTCTTCTGCGATGGACAGAAGATTGCTAATGCAGTCAGTAAGGCAGGCCGGGCAGCGGGTCAACGAATCGATGTCGATGCTATCACCATAGAGGTGCTAAAGCGGGCAGCGGAGAGCGGAAAGAATTCAATCAGTGTTGAGGAGATCCAAGATCTGATAGAAGCACAGCTGATGGCTAGCGGCTACCCAGAGAGTGCCAAAGCGTACATCCTCTACCGAGATGAGCGACGCAAGGTGCGCGAGGGCAAAGCCCTCATCGATGCCACTGTCGCCCTCTTTGACGACTACCTCGATGATAAGACCTGGATGATCCAGGAGAACGCCAATACTCGTAAATCGATCAACGGGATGAACAACTACATCCGCGAGTCCTTTACCCGCCGTTATTGGCTCAGTGAAGTCTATCCCCCATCCATTGCCCAAGCCCACCAAGAAGGGGACCTACACATCCATGACCTGGGCTTCTACGGGCCATACTGCTGTGGTTGGGACCTTGAACAGCTGCTTATGATGGGCTTTGGAGGAGTGGAAGGCAAGGTCTCCTCCACACCAGCGAAGCACCTGCGCTCCCTACTCGGTCAGATTGTCAACGCAACCTTCACCACCCAAGGTGAGTGCGCCGGAGCCCAAGCCTGGTCCTCCTTTGACACCTACTGTGCTCCATTTATCAGAGCCGATGGACTGACCTATGCGCAGGTCAAACAAGCGCTACAGGAGTTTGTCTTCAACCTCAATGTTCCTACCCGAGTGGGCTTTCAGTGTCCCTTCAGTAACCTCACTCTGGACTTGATTGTCCCCAAACGGATGCGCGACAGACCAGTGATCATCGGCGGAGTACCCAAGGATTCGTATTACGGTGACTACCAAGAAGAGATGAATCTTTTCAACACCGCCTTCTGTGAGGTAATGAGCGAGGGGGACGCATCAGGGCGGGTCTTCACCTTCCCCATCCCCACGATTAATGTGACCGCTGACTTTGATTGGGAGAGCCCGGTCGTTGATGCCATTATGGAGATGACCGCCAAGTATGGGATCCCATACTTCTCCAACTACGTGAACAGTGACCTTAGTCCTGAAGATGCTCTATCGATGTGCTGCCGCCTTCGCTTAGATACTACCGAGCTGCGTAAACGCGGCGGTGGCCTCTTTGGCAGCAATCCACTGACCGGATCAATCGGGGTGGTTACGCTCAACTTAGCACGTATCGGCTACCTCGCCGATAGCGAAGAGGCGTTCATCAAGCGCATGATTGCTCTCAGCGATCTTGCTGCGCAAAGCTTGGCACTCAAGCGTTCAATTATTGAACGTGAGACCGATCGAGGGATGTATCCTTTCAGCGCACGCTTTCTCGCACCCATCAAAGAGCGGGAGGGCGCCTGGTGGGCCAATCATTTCTCCACTATCGGGGTGGTGGGGATGCATGAGGCACTGCTCAACCTCTATGGGGATGAAGAGGGGATTACCAGTGAGCGAGGACAGGCCTTTGCCCTCCGTCTTTTAGAGGTGCTACGCGAGCGCATTAGCAGCTATCAAGAGGAGAGTGGCGTTTTCTTCAACCTTGAGGCAACTCCAGCTGAGGGGACCAGCCACCGCCTAGCCGGCCTGGATGTTGCCCGCTTTGGTGATATCCGTACCAGCGGTGAGCATGTTCCCTACTACACCAACTCTACCCAACTGCCTGTCGGATTTACCGACGACATCTTTGAGGCGTTGGAATTACAGGATGAGCTGCAGTGTGCCTACACCGGGGGAACGGTGCTCCACCTCTACCTTGGGGAACGGATTGCTGACCCGCTGTTAGCAAAGCGCTTGATCAAGCGGGTCTTTGAACACTACCGGCTTCCTTATATCTCTCTGACGCCCACCTTCTCCACCTGTACCGACCACGGCTACCTTACTGGCGAGCAGCCTCTCTGTCCGCACTGCAACAAGGAGACTGAGGTGTGGACGCGGGTGGTAGGCTACCTCAGGCCAGTGGCTGACTTCCATCGTGGCAAGAAGGAGGAGTATCGGGAACGCCTACTCTATAAGAGCGAGGCAGTATGAGGGTTGCAGCAATTCAGGGCAGCTCCCTGATCGACTTTCCTGGCCGCCTTGCGGCCATCGTCTATACCCAGGGCTGCCCCTATGACTGCTTCTATTGCCACAACCGTTCTTTGATCGCTGTCCACCCACATGGTGGACAGGTCGACCTCAAGAAATTTCTGAAGAGTCGGGTGGGGCTTTTGGACGGAGTGGTTATTACCGGAGGAGAGCCAACAATCCATAAAGGATTAGCAGAGAATCTGAGCATGATAAGAGAGCTTGGATTTGCGACCAAGCTCGATACCAACGGATGTAATCCAAAGCATGTGCATGCCCTGCTACAGACAGATCTCGTTGATTACCTAGCCCTCGATGTGAAGGCAGTACCATCTGAATACCAAACAGTGTGTGGTCAGGCGGCACGATGGTCAGCAGTAGAGAAGACACTCAAACTTTTAAGAGATTCATCGATTCAGTGGGAGGTACGGACCACCGTCTATCCTGGCATGCAGGGAGAGGATTTACAGACAATTGCTGCCTTGATCGGTGAAGCTCCCCTGTGGCGTTTGAATGCCTTTCGCTATCCCACCGAGTATAAGAGTGAAGACCGAGATCGTCTTGAACAGAGAGTATTGACCGAAGAAGCGTTGAAGAGGTGGATGGAAAATCATCGAGCTTTGATCAGAGCGAGGCGGGTTACAACTTGAAAGGGTGTTGTAAGTTGTCAGTGAGGTAAAAATATAGGCTTAGAGCGATGAATTAATGGTATGAAAACTGCTAAAATAGGGTATAATTATTTATATATAATAGAAATAAAAGAGAAGCTTGACAGATTCTTTTATTCCTCGGTATCCTATAGTAATGAGTGAGAAAAACCAACAAGCAACGCTCCTTGCTGCCCAATTGCAAGAGAGTAGTCCCGAAATATTGGCGATGTTCCTCGATCCGGCCCTCAGTGATGAGGCTTTGATCGAGGCTTTGCGAGAGCACGTCGCCCTCATTATGCAAGAGCATTATCCTAAGGCGTGGGCCTACTATACCGGCGAAGAGGAGACTGAGGAGAACTACTACAAACTCGTCTCCACCTCGATGGCTTTCATGCGTCTACTCGACTACCTCGACCATGAGGGTGAGAGCTTCGAAGATCAGAACCTCCACGGTGAGGTTGTGGTCTCTGAGCCCATTAAGCTCCTGCGCAATGTCCTGCAGGGTAAAGCAGCTGAGTGCTCCCCGCACTTCATCGAAGATATGCTGCATCTGCTGAATCAAATTAGCGGGAAGAGTGAAAAGCCTATTCCATCGCGCAGCCAAGTCCAGGCTTGGATGGAGCGTCATCCGAGCGGCCTCGATGAGAATGTCATCGCTTGGCGAGAGGCGAACAAAGAACGGATCATCGGCCTGTTAGTTCAGCGTATTGAAAAGAAAAAAGAAGGGGCGAAGTGGAGCTTTAAGACTGGGATGAGCGAAGAGGAGAAGCGAGAGCACGTGAGGGCTTGGTGGGATGATGATCGTTTTCATCTGAGCCACGCTATCCGAGATGCGAAAGAATTGAACGCCTACCTCGACCATAGCCTCACCGATGAGGAACAGGCCATTATGGAAGCTGCAGAGAAGAAGGGAATTCCGATCTTTGCAACGCCGTACTTCCTCTCCCTCATCGATACTCGCCCGCTCGCCGAGCAGGAGAGCCCACGCAGCGATATCGCCATCCGCTCCTACCTCCTCTACAGCCAAGACCTGGTCGATGAGTTTGGCCAGATCGTAGCCTGGGAGAAGGAGGACGTGGCCAAAGTCGGTGAGCCTAATGCTGCTGGCTGGATTCTTCCCTCACACAATGTGCACCGTCGATACCCCAATGTAGCAATCTTTATACCCGATACCATGGGAAGGGCCTGCGGAGGACTGTGCTCCTACTGCCAACGCATGTATGACTTTCAGGCGGGCCGATTTAACTTCGAGTTGGATAAGCTTGAGCCCAAGCTCAGTTGGCCCGAGCAGCTTGAGCTGAACATGCGCTACTTCCGTGAAGACCCTTATCTCAGCGATATTCTCATCACCGGAGGGGATGCCTTTATGAGCTCTCCCCGTTCGCTAAAGGAGATTCTCGATGCAGTGATCGCCATGGCAAAGGCAAAGGTTGAAGACAACAAGACTCGTAAACCTGAAGAGCAGTATGAAGAGATGCGACGAGTACGCCTCGGTACGAAAATTCCCGTCTACCTACCCCAGCGAGTTACTGCCGAGCTTGCCAACATCCTTGCCCAGTTCAAGGAGCAGGCAAACGAGGTAGGCATCGAAGAGTGTATTGTGCAGACCCATATCTCTACAGCGATGGAGATCACGCCTGAGACGAAGGTAGCGGTTACCCGTCTCTTGGAGGCGGGGTGGGCGGTGACCAATCAAGAGGTCTTCACCGTTGCGGCGAGTAGGCGTGGTCATTCAGCAAAACTACGCAAGGTTCTCAATGATATTGGGATCTTGCCGTACTACAACTTCAGTGTGAAGGGTTTTAAGGAGAACCGCGAGCTCTTTGCCACCAACAGTCGCTCTACCCAGGAGCAGGTGGAGGAGGCTTCGATCGGTCAGATCGCCCAGCGCTATCATGCAGCTCTGCGCTCCTTCCTCCATGAGGCACACAAGATGGTGGAGAACACTGATATGATCCGTAAGGGTGATGAGATTCCTTTTATCAGCCCAGACCGCAATACGATCAACCTGCCGGGAGTGGGTAAATCCAATACCTACCGCACCATCGGCATTACCGCCGATGGAAGGCGGATTCTCCGCTTTGAGTTTGACCACAGTCGCCCACACTCCAAGGTTATCGAAGAGCTTGGGCACGTGATCATCATTGAGAGTAAGTCGATCGCCACTTACTTAGAACAGCTAGAAGCTATGGGTGAAGACCCAGCTGAGTATGAGACTATTTGGGAGTATTCAGCAGGAAGCCTGGAGCCCCGCAGTGCTGTCTTTGAGGGTACGGCGTTCTAAGAGGCGCCGTCCCCCATGGAAGATGAGGGTGATGGCCAGTCCGACCACGCATCCAATCACTACAGCAAAGATTCGCTGTAGTGCATAACTGACCACCGGCTCACTTCCCTCCTGCATCAAGACAATGACCAGAGCAGCTAAAGCGCTACGGGTTGAGGAGGGAAAGAGCAGGGTGCACACGATAATAGTAAGCACCACTCCTACCAACAGAGAGGTCAGCTCTCCAACAGGCATGAAGAAGCACCCCAAGCCCACCAGAGCTCCAGCAATGTTGGCTTGAATACGGGTCAGTGGTAAAGAAATCGAATTATCCCAATCAGGAGCAATTACCAACAACAGGCTGATAATGGACCACAAGAGCCGCCATTGAGGGAAGGCGAGGTATAGGGCATAACAGATGGCTGTTCCAATAAGACACTTGATGATATAGACCACCACGACACCATTGAGGAGATTGCGCTTCATAGCTCTGAGTATGGATAACAAGAGATGAGCGGGTCAATATGATTCTTTTTACAGAACTTCGTACAAAGAGTGTGAAGAGTGCAGATTAACTCAAATTATAATTTGACAAATTATGATTTGAGTAATAAGCTTTTGGTTGGAGGGCTCAATGTTTGTAGGAAGAGAGGCCGAATATCAACAGCTGCAGCACGCGTGGGAGAGCGGTCGCTTTGAACTGGCTGTACTGTGGGGTCGACGTCGTGTCGGCAAGACGATGCTAGTCAATAAATTCTGTGCTGATAAAAAAGCTATCCAAGTTACCGCCTATCTTACCGGTGTGGTAGGAAGTTTGGAGCATCTCTCACGTCAAGTGTCGGCTTTGCTGTTCCCCCGATCTCCCATTATATTCAGTTCACTGGAAGAACTTTTGACAGTTGTAGCTGAACATGCACGAGATGAACGAATTATCCTGAGCATCGATGAATTTCCCTATCTGGCACAATCAATTCCCCAGACAATGAGTGCCCTGCAGATGCTAGCTGATAACTTGTTCAGAGAAACAAAACTCATGATTATTCTCACTGGATCCTCGATGAGCTTCATGGAGCGCCAAGTCCTAGGACATGAAAGCCCACTCTACGGTAGACGGACTGTACAATTGCACCTGCTGCCGTTTAAGTTTTTCGAAACTGCAAAACTACTGCCTCACCGAAGTATTGAGGAGATCCTCACCATCCACAGTCTCACCGGGGGAGTGCCTCAATACATCCAGTATTTCACTTCGCAAAAACCTCTTCACACCCTGATCGAACAACTTTTTTTCACCAAAGATGGGCTGCTGTTCAATGAGCCAAGTTTCCTATTGATGATGGAGGTACGCGATACTCGGACCTACAGCCAAATTCTCGAAGTACTCGCCAAAGGAAACAACAAAATTTCTATCATTGCTGATAAAGCCCACACCTCTATGGCTACCGTAAGCGCGGCAATGAAAAATCTTCAAGAGCTGGGCATCGTTGCAAATCGCTATCCAGTAGGACGGAGCGTTCGACGGTCAATATGGGAATTTGATGACCAACTCTTTGCCTTCTGGTATCAGTTTGTCTTCCCCTATACATCAATGATTCTTGCTAACAGGACAAAGGGAGTGCTGGCAAGAACAACAAAGTACCTCCCTCAATTTCTCGGAAGGAGTTTTGAAACCATTGCTGCAGAGTATGTGCTCGCTTCAACCAATTTACTCATCACTGAAATCGGACGTTGGTGGGGCCCTGACCCTGATACCCGAAAAGAGGAGGAGATCGACCTTGTAGCCCATGATGGAGAGGGGCATTGGGTTTTTGCAGAGTGTAAGTGGACAAATAGCCCAGCTAGCGAAGAGACGTTGAAAACCTTGATACGTCGCTCGAAGCTTGTAACAGAGAGCCTAGCATCTACCTTCTGGCTTTTCAGTAAGAGTGGATTTACTGACTCACTCAATGCTATCGCTAAAGAGGATGAGCGGGTGAAGTTGTTAGATCTAGAGGATTTGCTCTTACCCTGGCAGTAACGGTTATCAGTCTCAGTTCTCGCTTTTATGATTACAACGATTGCCAATATCAGAAAATCTGATATGATGTGACCGTTGTCAAGCTCTGAATATTACATTCTCAACCTCTCTTTTCAATACGTCGATCAATGGGAAGGATGGATAGACAAACCAGGTTGTTCGGCACTTGACCATTCTGAT
>Ga0265293_10002487_pt1 | contig 36783 bp, 33 predicted proteins | sample Munlanlewell138R_FD_192505 | JGI IMG/M metagenome (GOLD analysis project Ga0265293, IMG submission 192505) | Leachate microbial communities from a municipal landfill in Southern Ontario, Canada - Leachate well 138R | ecosystem: Engineered > Solid waste > Landfill > Unclassified | place: Canada... | reverse complement strand
GTGCCAGATGTAGGTAGGATGCTCAATCTCGCATCATCAGACAGGCGAGCGTGGTATGTATACAGAGACTTGAGAGCAAGTCCTGTGTATATTTAAACACTGAAGAATAATATTACTCCCCCTTCCAAAACATTTCTTATTTTATTTTACAATACTTTTTGGTTGATTATCTTACCATTTATATTTATTTTGATAAGTTATATTTGTAGTAATTTTGATTAATTTTTTTATTATTAACGATATAAAAAAAGTATAATGCTTATTCTTGAATAATTAAATTAATATAATATTATATTTTAGAATTAAATTTAGTACTTACATCTCTTATTATCAAAAAATTATAATATATACATTTGTTTTGGGGATTTCCTTTCATCTACTTCTTTTCAGCTCCACTGGACCGATTTTATTCATAAGCGATAAGATTTTATCTCTTCTTCTATATAATCTTGGATGTTGAGTATGAGGATTCCATTTTCGAGGATTTGGTAATGATGCTGCTAATGTAGCTGCTTCGATTCTATTTAATTTTTTTGCTGGTTTACCGAAATATATCTGTGCTGCTTTTTCTACACCATAAATACCATCTCCCAATTCTACTACATTTAGGTAAACTTCCATTATGCGTTCTTTTGACCAGAAAATTTCTATCAGAACCGTAAAATATGCTTCAAAGGCTTTGCGAATCCATGTACGATGAGGAAATAGAAAAACATTTTTTGCTACTTGTTGTGTTATAGTGCTTCCACCTATTTTTCTTTTGTGCGTTTTATTATACTCTATCGCGTATTTTATAGCATCAAAGTCAAAACCAAAATGTTTAGTAAATTTATTATCTTCGGCAGCTACTACCGCCTGCACCATATAAGGACTGATTTCTTCGATAGATACCCATTTTTTTTCAAGTTTAATTGTTTTACCTTCTTTTTTTTGTTCTACACATCTGATTACCATCAAAGGAGTGATAGGAGGATTTACCCAACGATACAAAATTACTAATCCTACAGTAATACACAGAAAAATTAATATGATCTTATATAGTATTTTCCAAAATTTTTTCACTCCTTTTTTCATTATAGCTTTGTAATAGTGATTTAATTAAGTGTTAATGTTTTTTTATTATTTATTATAAATTATTTAATACTCATAAATTCATTTTACCATTTCATCTACTATCCATTTAAGATCAGACTCATTTAATGGATAAATAGCACCACTAGCTTTATTATTAATAAGAAGTTGCAAGAAATAATTTTTATCAAAATTTTTAATATTCAAATCTTCTAATTTAATTGGCGCATTTATAGATCTAAAAGATTCAATTGCTTTGTCTATTGTTTCATCAGGGGCCTCAGTATCGAAATAAGTAAGTCCAAATTTAGTAATTCCATAAGCACTTTTATTTTGCAGCCATTTCAGCCAAATAGGGTATACAACTGAAAGAGAGGCACCGTGAGGTACATCATATAAAAGAGAAAGATGATGACCTATAGCATGTACTCCCCAATCACCTGTTTTTTTGCCCATTATAGTTATTCCATTTAATGCACAAGTAGATGCATACATAATTTTTTCGCGAAGATCATAATTTATAAGATCATCTATCAATTGCGGTCCGAATTCCATTACTTCATCGAAAATGGCTTTACCAAATCTGTCTGACAAAGTAGCCTCTCCCATGCCAAAAAAGGCCTCCCACAAATGAGCTATAATATCTGCTATACCATAAATAGTATAATCTTGCGGTACAGAGATAGTGTAAGTGGGATCACAAAAAGAATCTTTAGGAAAAAGTATTGTAGAACGTACAGAAATTTTTAATTGTCTAGATTCATTTTGCAATACCGATGTACCGTTCATCTCGCTACCAGTAGCAGCTAAAGTATTAACGGCTACAATTGGCAAAGCTTTAAAAGGTTTCAAAATATTTTCATAAAAATCCCATACATCACCATCATAATAATAACCCATTGCTATAGCTTTAGCACTATCAATAGCACTTCCACCACCTATTGCTAACACTGCATCGACATTTTCTTTTTTTGCTCTTAATATTCCCTCTCTTACTTCTTCCACTCTTGGATTAGATTTTATCTTATCTAAAATGTGATATTTGATATTATACCTTTTTAATTGATCTATTACATCATTTAGACTGCCATTTTTTTTGGAAGAATTTGCTCCTGTTACTATCAATACATTTGAAGCATATGACGATATTATCTCCCCTAATTTTTGAATACAATCTTTCCCAAAATGTAGTCTAGTAGGTATATCCCATGTTAATTGCATCATAATTTTTTTTTAATTTTCTTGCAAATATATATAAACAAAAAAAGATAAGCTTCTTATAAGAAGCTTATCTTTTTTATAAGAATAATATTTTAAATTTTACTTATTATTACTATTTTTTGATAAAAAATCGTTTACTTTATCACTATCCATGATGTATTCTTTAAATTGATATGAACCTGTTTTAGGTGATTTCACCATACGTATCACTTTGGTTACATTTTTACTTTTAATATCGCGGTAACCTGCTACTGTTTTCTTTGCCATATTATTTTAAACTTATTTGATTTCTTTGTGTATAGTATATTTTTTTAAATATGGATTATATTTCCTTAATTCTAATCTCTCTGGAGTATTTTTGCGATTTTTTGTAGTTACATATCGAGATATGCCAGGTACTCCAGTATTTTTCTGCTCTGTGCACTCTAAAATTACCTGCACTCTTGCATCTTTTGATTTCCTTGCCATATTTACCTTAATATTTATTTTAGTTTGCAAAGTTAATAATAATTTTTATAACAAACAAAATAAATTATAAAAATATTATCGTCAATACAACTACTATTCCCATAAATAAAAGATAAACAATCCAATAAAAGGCTTCTTTTTTGGTATTCATGCTACTTTTTTTATTAGACAATATAAAAATCAAAAAGTTTATTATTTTAAATTAAAATATTTAAAGATAAAGTGTAAAAAAAACACTATAATATGCTTAAATTATCACATAAATTAAGCAATTATTAAAGTTATTATGAACTAATTAAATTATTTGACTTGGTAAAATAAAAATAAATTTATTGTTATTCACTTGATGGGTAGCCATTCTAAGTATTCTAAAAGATATCCGATGAAATATAATAAATTTAACCTTGCTAAGAATAATAAAGAGAAAATAATCAATGAATATGATAATTCTATTCTATATAATGATTTTGTAGTAAATAGTTTGCTATATATTAAAAAACAATATTGTATAGAAAATCATGAAGTGATAGCAACAGCTATTTATTTTTCAGATCACGGTGAGAATGTCTATGATGAAAACGATAATGTAGGGCATGACTATGCAGATGTATTACCAAAAGCGAATGTGGAAATTCCATTTATTGTTTGGTACTCTGCCAGATATCAATCATTATATCCTAATAAATTAAATATTATTTATTCAAATAAAAATAAACCTTTCATAACAGATAATTTGTTTCATGCAATTATAGATATTAATGATATTACTTTCAAACTATTTGAACCAGAAAGAAGCATTTTTAATAAAAAATATAATTCTAATAGAAAACGAATATAAGAAGATAATAAAGATTATGATTTGAAATAAATATAGGAAGTTTTAACTAATGTTTTAATAAAATAAAATCAAGTTTTCTTTACTCTTTGTGCTGATAGATAAACTCCATAGGCACTGAGCAAAGAAAAGATAATAAATATAATTTTTGTAGATAATAATAAAGAATGAAATTTAAAAATAACAATATTCTTAGTATTTATTAATAAAATAATACTAGAAGCTAGAGCCATAGAAATAAATTGACCAAAAAGTCTACTAAAGGCTAAAAAAGCCGAAGCAAAGCCATAAGCATTTTTATTAATAGAACTCATAACAGCATTAGTATTGGGTGATGTAAATACAGCAAAACCAAAGCCAAGAATTGCTAAAAGTATAGCCAAAATATATAATGGCAAGGATTCGTTAATTAATAAACCAATTAGTAGAAGTGATGCAGAAATGATAGCCATTCCACTAGAAGCTATCTTCCCAGGATTATGTTTATCTGATAAATGTCCAAAATATGCAGAAAAAAGCGCCATCATCAAAGGCTGAAAACTTAAGATTATGCCAGCTTTCAATGGATTTAAACCTCTAACAATTTGTAAATATATGCTCAAAACATAACTAATAGCAAAAGTAGTAGCATAGTTAATCAAGGCAGCTAGAATAGAATTAGTAAAATATTTATTACTTCTAATAAATGGTATAGAAATAAATGGTTGTGGATGCTGAAGTTCGTAAATTATAAATCCATATCCTACAAAAAAACTTATTGCTAATGCAAATAATGAATTCCAATTAATCCACTCAAGGGCTAAAACTATTCCTATAATTACTATTACAAATAAGCTATAACCATAGAGATCAAACTTTCCTTTCTCTTCATTTTTCCATTCACTTTTTACTCCAAAAAATATAACAATTAATGCTATAAGTGTAAAAATAAAATTAAATAAAAACAAGCTTTTCCAACCAAAATATTGGGTTAATATTCCACCTAATAATGGTGCTAATAAAAGGCCTATATATGTGAAAGTAGTCTGAATACCTAATACAAATCCACGTTTATTTGATTCAAAGGCCGAAGCTATCAATGCTGGTGCTGAAGCTAAGATCATAGAACTTCCCAAACCTTGTAAAAATCTGAATATTACTATAAAATAAAAATTTTTTAGAAAAATTATTATTAAAGATATAAAACCAAAAGCTATATTTCCTATTAAAAATACTTTTTTGCGTCCATAATTATCTGCTAACCATCCAGATAATAATAATCCTATCGCTGATGCTAATAAAAATGATTTTGTAATCCAAGCTACTTTATCCACTCCTATACCATATTCTATGTCTATAACGGGCATAGCTATGTTTAAAGAAGAAGACATAAAACTATTAAAAAATGAACCTATAATAATAGATATCAATAACCATTTGTTTTCTTTTAATTTCATTACTATATCAGATTTTTTTAAAGAAAATAATAAGCAAAATTATTTAAAATATTTGATTGTACTTAGTGTACAAAAATCTAAAATGAATTACTCAAAAGTAAAAAATTAAAAATGAACCACTATAATTAAATTACAAATAACTTAAATATTTATTTGATTTTTTTGGTTTGTTGTAGATAATGTTATCTATGAGTATTATATTTGTTTAGAATTTAGAATTCGAATGTTATAAATTATGGTTTTTGAAGTACTGTATTTCAAGATTTCAACTTATTCAATCTTTCAATAGCTTTATCAAAATTAGTTTTATATCTAAGGCTGGTTTTATAATCTGCAATTGCTTTATCTACTTGACCTAATTGTTCATAGGCTAATCCGCGATTATAGTATGCCTCGGCGTAGCTGGAGTCTATCTCTATCGATTTTGTAAAGTTATAAATTGATTTATTATAATCATTTTTATAGACTAGATAAATATAGCCCAGATTGTAATATGCATATTTATTTACTGGATTTAATATAATTAATTTTTCGTATTGCTGAATAGCTTCATTTATACGATTAGTAGACTGGAGGTGATATGCATACATATAAAGAGCTTCTTCAGAATTAGGTTTTATTCTTATAGCTGCATTGAAATACTCATCTGCTAGAGGAGGATCTTTGCTACTAAGTAGTTGTCCTAATTTCAGAAATGCCTCATAGTAGTCAGGATCTGCCTGAGTAGCACGATGCATAGCGGTTATGGCTCTAGTGGTATCACCTTGTTCTAATAAACCATAGCCCTTCATAAAATATGCTTTAGCGTTGTTGGGGTCTAAATTTGTGATTTTATTTAAATAAGCAAAACTTTTTTCATAATCACCTAATAAAAAGTAAAGTTCGGCAATTTTAGATAGGGCGTCTATATTCTCATCATCCAGATCAATAGCTTTTAGAAGAGCTTCCCTGCAATTGTTTATAGAATTTCTAGCTAAATATAGATCACTCAATATCACATGATATCTAGAAACATTAGAATTTATTAATAATGCTTTACTAATAGAAGAATAAGCACTATCTATTTGATCTACAGATAAAAATATTAAAGCTCTTTCAGCCCACAAAGAATCATTTTTTGGATTTTTAGCCAAAAGTGAATCTATATATTTTAATTTTTTTTCCCAGTTAGATAATTCAATTTCTTTATTTTTAGATGGATCTCTATAACATGAAGTAAGTAAAATTAATAAACAGCCACTATAAAGAATTAATTTTTTCATAATGAGAATGTCAATTATAAATTTTGGGTTAATTTTTCTCTTATTTTCTTTTCTATTTCATCGGCTAAGTCAGGATTATCTTTAAATAATTTTTTCACTTGTTCTCTACCTTGTCCTAGTTTATTATTATTATAAGAATACCAAGATCCGCTTTTTTGTATTATATCTAATTCAGCTCCTAGATCTATTATTTCGCCGATTTTACTAATGCCTTCGCCGAAAATAATATCAAATTCAGCCTGTTTAAAAGGTGGAGCCACTTTATTTTTAACTACTTTAGTACGCACGCGATTACCTAAATATTTATCACCCTCTTTTATCTGACTCACACGTCGTATATCTACACGTACGGTAGAATAAAATTTCAAAGCATTACCACCTGTAGTAGTTTCTGGATTACCAAATATTATGCCGATTTTTTCGCGTAACTGATTAATAAAGATACATAGACATTTAGTTTTGCCTATATTAGCAGTGAGTTTACGAAGCGCTTGAGACATCAGACGTGCTTGCAAACCCATCTGAGAGTCCCCCATTTCACCTTCTATTTCGCTGCGTGGTGTCAGAGCTGCTACTGAGTCTATCACTATTATATCAACTGCACCACTACGTATGAGAGCATCTGCTATCTCTAGAGCTTGCTCTCCATGATCAGGTTGTGATACTAATAAATTTTCAATATCTACACCAAGTTTTTGTGCATAAGATATATCAAATGCGTGCTCCGCATCTATGAAAGCTGCTATGCCACCTGCCTTTTGTGTTTCTGCTAAAGCATGTATAGCTAAAGTAGTTTTTCCAGAGCTCTCAGGACCAAAAATTTCTACTATTCTACCCCTAGGATAGCCACCTACTCCTAAAGCTAAATCCAATCCGATACTGCCTGATGAGATAGTCTCTATAGGCTCTACAGTATTATCTCCTAACTTCATCACTGATCCTTTGCCATAAGTTTTATCCAATTTATCTATTGTTAGCTTTAGTGCTTTTAATTTTTCATTATCTTCTGTTGCCATAATAAATTATTTAATTTTTAAAATATCTAATATTTGTTGAGTGCTATTAGCTGTGTCAACATTTTTGATTACTTGCTGTATAATACCATTTTCATCTATAATAAATGTAGTTCGTAGCAAACCTTCTGATTCTTTACCACATCTAACTTTATTGCCCCAAACACCATATAGATTTATTATTTTTTTTTCTGGATCAGGTACAAGAGTAAAATTTAAATTATATTTTTCTCTAAATTTATTATGAGAAGTTTCGTCATCTGGACTGACACCTATAACCTCAAAGCCAAGTTTAGTTAAATATTCATAATTATCTCTAAAATTGCATGCTTCTTTAGTACATCCACTGGTATTATCCTTAGGATAAAAGTATAAAATTATTTTTTTACCCTTGAGATCAGATAATTTTATCTCTTTGCCACTAACATGTTTAAAACTAAAATCAGGTGCTATTTGACCTTTTTCTAACATAATTTTTTTGTAAAATTAATCAAAACATTTATAAAAATAAAATTCTTAAATTAAATTAATTAAAAAATATATTCTATTTGTATCAAATATATTTTTTAATTAATTTAATTTTTAATAAATATTATTATAATCTGCAATTAATAAATTTTATTACAAGATTTTAATAATTAAGATTTAAAGAAATTAATTTTTAACGCTATCTACGATTTTAGCAAAAACTTCAGGTTCATTCATTGCGAGATCAGCTAATACTTTTCTATTAAGAGCCACATTGTTTTTGTGAATTAGTCCTATAAATTGAGAATAAGACATGCCATTCAACCTAGCTGCTGCATTGATACGTTGGATCCACAATTTTCTGTAGTCTCTTTTTTTTAATTTACGACCCACATACGCATGTGTTTGTCCTTTTTCCCATCGATTTTTAGCTACAGTCCACACATTTTTATTACGCCCACGATATCCTTTTGTAAGGCGTAGAATTTTCTTTTTTCTAGCTTTTGATGCTACATGATTAACACTTCTTGACATAATCAACCTCCTTCTTGTTTCAGCGGCTTTTTACTATTCTAATTTTTATCAAATAATTAAAAATGCTCTTAGGGGCTGAAAACAATTTTTTAAAAAACAATTTTTTATTTCAATAACATTTTTTTAACATTTTTAGCATCTTTGCCTTCTACAATGGCATAATGCCCAAGATTTCTTTTACGTTTTTTACTTTTTTTTGTCAAAATATGACTTTTGTAAGCATGTTTACGTTTCACTTTACCAGTACCAGTGATTACGAAACGTTTTTTTGCACCAGATTTACTTTTCATTTTAGGCATATCTAATTAATTTTTTATTTTTTCTTACTTATTTTAGGAGCTAATATCATAGACATTATTTTACCTTGCAGTTTAGGTAATTGCTCTACTTTGGCTATTTCAGATAGAGCATCAGCAAACTTAAGTAATTGTAATTCGCCTTGTTCTTTATATATGATAGTTCGACCCTTAAAAATTATTTCTACTTTTACTTTATTACCTTCTTCGAGAAATCTTTGAGCGTGTTTTAGTTTAAAATTAAAATCGTGCTCATCAATATTAAAGCCTAGTCTAATAACTTTAACCACTACTTGAAAAGTTTTTGCTTTAATTTCTTTCTCTTTTTTCCTACGTTCAAATAGAAATTTATTATAGTCCATTATGCGACAGACAGGTGGGTTTGCCTGTGGCGAAATTTCTACTAAGTCCAAGTTTTTTTCAATAGCCATCTCTAATGCTTTATCTATAGGTAAAATCTGTGATTCTATTCCATCACCCACTACTCTTACTTCTCTTGCAGTGATTTCATCATTTATCCTATAATTAAATTTTTCTGCCTGTTTTGCCAAGATTTTAATTAATTTTTATTAGTTAAACTTTTATTAATCTCTTCTGAAAATATATTCATAAAGCTCTCAATAGGCATTACGCCGATGTCTCCTATTCCTTGACGACGTACAGATAGAGCATTGTCGTTTTGTTCTTTTTCGCCTACTATAAGCATATAAGGTATGTGCTCTAACTCAGCATCACGTATTTTTTTGCCTATTTTTTCAGATCTATCATCCATTTCTGTTCTTACATCAAAATTTGAGAGCAAAGATACAACTTTTTTTCCATATTCAATATATTTTTCACTAATAGGTAATACTATAACTTGTACAGGAGCTAACCAAAGTGGTAATTTACCAGCAGTTTGTTCTAATAACAAAGATACAAATCTTTCCATAGATCCGAAAATAGCTCTATGAATCATTACTGGACGGTATTTTTGGTTGTCTGGACCAATATATTCTAGGTTAAATCTTTCAGGTAAGTTATAATCTACTTGTATTGTGCCCAATTGCCAGCTGCGTCCGATGGCGTCTTGCACCATAAAATCTAATTTAGGACCATAAAAAGCAGCTTCACCTTTAGCAATTATTATATTAAATTCGGTATTAGCTACACTTTCTAAGATTGCTTCCTCTGCTTTATCCCAATTTTCATCTGTACCTATATATTTTTCTTTGTTATCAGGATCCCTTAGAGAAACTTGAGCTGTAAAATTTTTAAAATCAAAAGTATTAAGTATTAGCAAAACTATTTCCATTACTTTATGAAACTCTTCATTTAGTTGATCATTAGTACAAAATATGTGAGCATCATCTTGAGTAAAACTCCGTACTCGTGTGAGACCGTGAAGTTCGCCACTCTGCTCATATCTGTAAACAGTTCCAAATTCTGCTATTCTCAATGGCAAATCCTTATATGATCTGGGTTTAAAAGCATATATCTCGCAATGATGAGGGCAGTTCATTGGTTTTAACATAAATTCTTCATTTTCATTAGGAGTAGATATAGGACGAAATGAATCTTTAGCATATTTTTCGTAATGTCCAGATGTCATATACAGCTCTTTTTGTCCAATGTGCGGTGTGATTACATGTTGATACCCATATTGAATTTGTATTTTTTTTAAAAATTTTTCGAGTTCCTCTCTAACTATTGTACCTTTGGGAAGCCACATTGGTAAGCCTTGACCTACTTTTTGGTTAAACATAAATAATTCTAATTCTTTGCCTAATTTCCTATGATCACGCTTTTTAGCTTCTTCTAAAAAAGTTAAATAATCATCTAATAATTTTTTTGAAGGAAAACTAATACCATAAATGCGTGTAAGCATTTGTCTATGCTCATCGCCCCGCCAATAAGCACCTGCAATATTTAATAATTTAAAAGTTTTAACATATTTAGTAGATGGTAAATGTGGACCACGACATAAATCAATATATTCTCCAAGACAATATAAGGTAATTTGCTCATTTTCTAGTTCTTGAATTAATTCAAGTTTATATGTATCATTACTTTTTTCGAATAAATTAATAGCTTCAGCTTTTGTAATCTCTTTTCTAATAAAGGGTAAATCTTGTTTTATTATATCTTTTGCTTTATTTTCTATTTTTTCTATATCATCTTCTGTTATTTTATAATCACCAAAATCAATATCATAATAAAAACCTTGCTCTATGCTAGGACCTATGCCAAATTTCACATGAGGGAAAAGTGAAAATACAGCCGCAGCCATTATATGAGCAGATGAATGCCAGAATACTTCTTTGCCTTCTCTATCTTCCCAAGTCAAAATTTGTATTTTAGCATCACTTTCTATTGGTCTTTCTAAATCTAATAACGTATCGTTTACTTTGATAGCTAAAGCTTCTCTAGCTAAACTCTGACTAATAGATTGGGCTATATCCATACCAGTAATGCCAGCGGGATATATTTTTTTACTATTATCAGAAAAAGTTATAACTATATCTTTCATATCTATTTAAAAAAATATTTGCAAAATTAAATCAAAAATTTGAAATAATTTAATAGTTTATTTTATGTTTTACAAAAATGCAACTTAAATTTCCACTACTTTAATTAATAAAATAGGTTCTATAAAGTCTTGTATGAGTAAATAAAAATTAGTAATTTTTATAAATAAAATGCTAATATTGGGCATATTTTTTGAATAGTAAAGGTAAAATCTTAAAAGCATAGATAACGATAAGAAAAAAAATGCTATCAATATATCAAGCTAAAATTTTATTATCTACAATAAATTTTATTGAATCTAAATGTTCATATTATTTACTTTATTATGTAAAACTTTTTCTTAAATTTGTATAAAATAAAAATCATAATTTAGACTATCTATAAATAATTTACTCTTAAATCTTGTGTGATCCTTGACATGGTTTTTATAATTTTAGTAATATAAATGTTATGTTTTAGAATTGTTTGTTTTTAATTAAAAATTTTAGATAAAACTATCAAAAATAATGCTTTCTATTGTTATTTTAAATTATAATACTTTTGATTTTACCTGTCAGTGCATTAAATCTATATATGACTATACAAAAGATGTGGATTTCGAAATAATAGTTGTAGATAATGCATCTACTACTGATCAGGCAGATAGTTTTTTAGAATTATTTCCTTATATTAAATTAGTAAAAAATTATAAAAATAAGGGCTTCGCAGGTGGATGTAATGATGGTATCAAGGTAGCTGAAGGTGATACAATTTTACTTATTAATTCTGATACAAAACTTTTAAACGATGCTATATCTATCACATATAATTTTTTAAAAAAACATCCAGAGGTAGGAATAGTCACGTGTAGATTAGAAAATGAGGATGGATCTCCTCAAAATAATTGTCAAATATTTCCTAGAATAAGTAAAATTCTATTTGAAATTTTTAGAATTAATAAAATGCTACCTATTAAAAAAACAGGTAAAATTTTGTATGGTCCCTTTTTTAGTTACACAGAAATAGCATATCCCGACTGGGTATGGGGTACATTTTTTATGTTTGATAAAAAATTGTTAGATATTTTTCCAAATAAATTATTACCAGAAACTTTTTGGATGTATATAGAAGATATGCAATGGTGCTGGTTAGCAAGTCAAAAAGGCTATGAAATAGTTTTTGTACCCGAAGCTCGAGTGTTGCATTTGGGGGGTAAAAATCATAGTGAAAGAGCTAGAGCCATGATGGATAAAAATCTCTCACAATTTTTATATCTTTACTATAATAAGATACATGCAAAATTAATAATTTACCTATCAAAACTTTTAGAACTCTCACAGTGGCGAAACTAAAAAGCAAAATACACAAAAATCTAAGATAAAAATATATAATTTTCGAAATATTTGAAATCTTCAATATAATTATTTTAATTATAATTCAATTTTTTTGATTCTATAACGTTTATTGTGGGTAATCAAATTTTAGATTGTTACAAATAGGTTATTTTTTTACCACAAGAGTACGAAGATATTATATAAAGTCCCATTCTTCTTTGCGTTCTTTGTGTATTCTCAGAGAACTTTTTGGTTGATATTTAACTGTCCAATAATAAAAAAATTAATAAATGTTTAAGTTTTTCAAGTTTATATGTTAAATAATTTTTATATTTTTACAAAAATTTTAATTCATGAAAAAAATTGTAGAAAATACCAGTAAATACCTTGCTATGAGCAAGGAAGAGAATAAAGAATTCTTAGACAACCTTTATTCATTAATGAAAAAATTAAAAGCCGATGTAGTCGATTATCAAGGTCTGAAAATACTCAGCGCCCCGCCACTATGCCCAGACTGTCGTAGCAATCACATTATCAAAAATGGTTTACAAAATGGAATGCAAAACTATCGCTGCAAAGACTGTGGCAGACAATTTAGAGTTACCACTGGTACTTTTGTCTACAGGTTGCAAAAGAAAGAGAAAATGCTCGACTACATCAGATGTATGGTAGCAGGCAAAAGTCTCAGAGCTTGTGCTAAAGAAGTAGGCATCAGCCTACCAACAAGCTTTGCTTGGCGACACAAGATATTGGCAGCTTTACAAAGTTTCGAAGATAATATCAATTTTTTCGGTGTAGTAGAGATGGACGAACTATTGATGGATTATTCCGAAAAAGGTAGAATATACAAAAATGCCGAAGAGCTGAAGCGAGCTAGGAAACAAAAGCCAAAGAAAGTAGCCGTATTGGCTGCTACAGACAGAGCTGGCAATTTATTATTCAAAAAATTTGATGACAAAAAGCTAAGTTCAGAACAAATAGAGCAATTTCTGAAGGCTAAAATGCCAAAGGATGGAGTCATGTGTAGCAGTAATAAAAAAGCATTCAAAAAGGTTAGAAGGAATGTAATCAAGCACAAGGAAATAGTAACTAGCAATAGGCAAAAGCGAGGTATATATAACCTAAGTACTGTCAAGAAAAAGGCTAGTGAATTCACGAATTGGATATATTTCAAATTTAGGGGTGTAGCTACCAAATACCTGCAAAACTACATTATGTGGTATGTAGTGATGGGTAAATACCTCACAGGCAAGACTGTAAGCAATACTGGGCGAATGCTCAATCTCGCATCCTCGGACAGGTGGGCGTGGTATCGGTATAGAGAGTTAGTAAAACTAACATATGTTGATTTTAACATATGTTAGTTTTCCGAATTGATTAATTTTTCGATTCTTTCATTCCAACCCCCCTCCCCCAACAAGCCCTTTTAATAAAAAAATTGTAATTTTGAAATTAATTTAAATTAAAATGTATAATAAAAATCATTTTGTTAATAGAGAATTAAGTTGGTTAGATTTCAATGAACGTGTATTACAAGAAGCTGAGAGCTTGGATAATCCATTAATAGAACGAATTCGTTTCTTGGGAATTTATTCAAATAACTTAGATGAATTTTATCGTGTACGTTATGCGACTTTAACTCGCTTAGTAAAAGTAAAAGGTAAAAAAAATAAATATTCAAAATATTTCAAGCCTCAAGAGATAATAGAAAAAATAAATATTAGAGTAAAAAAATTACAAGAACGACAAGATAATATTTTCGAAAATATAATAAAAGAACTCGAAAATCATCATATATACTTATTAAGAGAAACTGATATGACAGAGCAAATACATATTGATTTTATCACTAACTACTTTAATGAAATACTACGCCCAAATATTTACCCTATAATGTTGCATTCTTTGCGTCCTTATGGTGTCTTCAAAGATAGTTCAGTTTATCTAGCTGTACATATGCAATATTTATTAGGAACAAATAAAAATAAAAAAAAGGAAAATTTCGCTTTAATAGAGATACCTGATAGCATAGAACGTATAATAGTATTGCCTGAGATCAATGGTAGTAAATACATAATGTTTGTAGATGACATAGTTAGATATTTTTTATCAAAGATTTTTAAATTCCTCCATTATGATCATTTCACAGCTTATGCTTTAAAGATGACAAGAGACGCCGAATTGAATATAGATAATGATATATCAAAATCGTTAATGGAACTGATAGCAGAAAAAATAGACGAAAGAGAACGTGGAATTCCGGTACGTATGGTAGTAGATGAATGTATCCCAGATAAATTATTATCATTAGTATTGAAAAAATTTAATATAGATAAAAAAGCTACTATAGTAAAAGGTCAACGATATCATAATATGAGAGATTTAATGGAATTTCCTGACCTAGGATTAGAGAATCTCGTTTATCAACCTTTAGAAATGATACCTCACAAAACTTTTAGTCAGTCCAAGAGCTTATTAGAAACATTAAAAAAAAGAGATCAATTTATTAGTTTCCCGTATCAATCTTTTTACAATTTATTAGACATTTTACGTGAAGCTTCTATAGATCCTAAAGTGAAAAGTATCAAAATTACTATTTATAGAACTGGGAGAAATTCAAGTGTTATGAATGCTCTGATAAATGCCGCACGTAATGGTAAAAAAGTTACAGTATTCCTAGAATTACAAGCTAGATTTGATGAAGAAAATAATATATATTGGTCTAATTTATTACAAAAAGAAGGTATCAAAGTGATACATAGTGATCCTGGTATTAAAGTTCATTGTAAACTATTATTAATCAAAAGATTGGAAAATGAAAAATTGATTTATTATGCAGGATTAAATACCGGTAATTTTAATCTTTATACTTCAAAAGTTTATACCGATTTTATTATTTTAACTCGTGATTCTGTTATTGCCGAAGATGTTAATAATATTTTTGAATTATTAGAATTAAATTTTAAAATACCCGATTTTAATAAAATCATAGTCTCTCCTTTTTACATGAGAGATTTTGTACATCATCAGCTTGATAATTTGATTAATAGTTGTAATAATGGTTATCCTGCAAATGCTATAATAAAACTAAATCATATTGTAGATGAAGAAATAATAGAACATATCTATATGGCAGCAAAAATTGGTGTAAAATTTAATTTTATTATAAGAACAACCTGTTGTCTGAAGCCTATTTATCCTACAATAAAAATTCGTAGTATTGTAGGTAGATTTCTTGAGCATGCTAGAATTTTATATTTTGATTTTGCTAAAAATAAAGATGAACTATATTTATCTAGTGCTGACTGGATGCCACGTAATATGGATCATCGAATAGAAGTTACATATCCTATTTTAGATAAAAATATTAAACAAGTTTTAATAGATATTTTGCAATTACAATTAAAAGATAATGTAAAAGCAAGGCATGTAAATAATGAATTTAATAATCAGATAATTACTAATGATTATCAAACATTAAATTCTCAAATGGCAATTTATGAATATTTAAAACAATATTTTTTTAATTCTTAGAATTATGGAAACATATGCAGCTATTGATATAGGATCTAATGCTGCTAGGTTAAACATCAGCAGCACATATATAGTAAATAATAATGTTTTTTTACAAAAAATTTTATTACTTAGACTACCACTGAGATTAGGGGAAACTGTTTATGAAAAAAATATAATAACAAGTGAAAAACAAAAAAAATTGATAAAAACTATAAATATTTTTAAAGATCTACTAGATTATTATGAGATAAAAGAAGTAAGAGCTTATGCTACCAGTGCTATGCGTGAGGCAAAAAATAAAGAAAAAGTTATTAATGCAGTATTTAAAAAAACAAATATTTTTATCAAAGAAATTACTGGCCAGCAAGAAGCAAAAATTATAGCAAATTTATTAAAAAATTATGGTGAACCTCATCACACAAAATTATTAATAGACGTCGGTGGTGGAAGCACACAAATATCTATCTTTTATCCTGATGGATCTATGATAAATGATTCTTTTAAAATAGGCACTGTGAGAATGCTTAAAAATAATATAAAAGCAGTAGAATGGAACAAAATGATGGATTTTGTTCAAAAAAATACTAAAAAAGATAATTTATTTGTCATAGGTTCTGGTGGTAATATTAATTTTATAAAAAAACGTTTCGGATCTTATTATGACCCTTTTTTAGATTTATCATTATTAATAGACATTTATGAACAATTGCAAGCTTTTAGTATTGAAGAAAGAATAATTAATTATTCTCTAAATCCAGATAGAGCAGACGTAATAGTGCCAGCATTAATAATATACATAAAAATCTTACAAACTCTAAATATTGATAAAATAGCTTGCTATCAAGTAGGTCTTTCAGACGGGATAATTATGGAACAATTTTATGATAAACACCCAGAATTTATATTAAATAAATGACATTATTTATTTAATATAAATTTTTTCGTTGTAGTTTATACGCTAATCTGAGTTGAGCACCTCATATTATTATACCTTACTAATTATTTGTAAGTTATAATTATTTAATTTCTTCTTTTGAAAATTATACCCCTTTAATCAATTTATTAGATTTATCTAATTTACAAATAGTTTTACCTAATTATTTTTTAGGTTTTTTGGGAGGTTTATTTTTATTAGGATGATATTTATTTTTGTGCTTTTTATAATATTTATAGGGTGTATCTGTATCTAAATCTATAACAACGTAGTCGTATAAATTAATCGATATATGCCCAGGCAATACATTAGAAGATTTCCATACACCAGACTCTAAATAAAAATAAATACCTCGGTTTATATCATAATATATATTAAGGGATGGATAAAAACGATAATGATATTTAGCTCTCACTCCGTGTGCAGGGGCATGTGGCGGTGGCATGGGTTTGGTTTTAGTTTCTTTTACCTCTATTACACAACTACTAAATCCTATGAAAAGGACTACAACTAAAACAAAAACATTTAATTTTTTCATAATAAATTTATTTATTATTTATCAAAATTAATAAATAAATTTGTATTTAATTATAATGCCAATTACACTATTTTTTTTTAAAAATTATTTATTTTGTTATGTACAAAAAATATTTTATATAATTTTGTAAAAAAAAAATTTGTGCATACTATATATTTATCACTAGGCAGCAATCTCAATAATAGACAAGAAAACATATTTAAAGCCAAAGTCCTTATTAAAAAAAATATCGGTATTATCACAAAAGAAAGTTCTATATATTTATCAGAACCATGGGGCTATAGTTCGTCAAATAATTTTTTAAATCAATGTATAGCTATTAATACTCATTTGGAACCACTAGAGCTTTTAAGAGGATTGAAAAAAATAGAAACTATTTTAGGTAGAAAAAAACAGCCTAACAATATTTACATAGATAGGACTATCGACATTGATATACTTTTTTATGATAATATTTATTATAAATACTTGGATATACTTACTATACCACATCCACTTTTACATACACGTAGATTTGTTCTTTTACCTTTAGTAGAGATAGCTCCAAATTTTTTTCACCCGTTATTAAATCAAAGTATTAGTGAATTATTAAATAAATGCAAAGATAAGACATTAATACTCAATTTAGACCATATAAATTCATAGTTCGACGACATCTAAACAACAAAATGAAATATATTTGGGCTATATGATTAGTAAGTTTTACAATTTTTTTTTACCTTTGAAATAAATTTTGCTACACAATTTTATTAAAAAATTTAAAAGTTTTACAATTAATTATTATAAATTTGCAAAAAAATGAAAACAAAACAATTATTAAATCACGCATCTAAGTATACACTTTTCGCAGCAGCTATCATGGTAATATATTTATTATTAATGTGGATAGTAAATGCTAATATCTTGAAATTAAATCTTATTAGCTTTCTAATACAAGCTTTTGCTATAATATTTTTTAGTTTAAAAGCTATCGAAGTAGCAAGAGTAGAATATGGTGATGGCTATATAAGCTATTTCAATGCCTTTTTACTTTGTTTTATTATTTCCTTTTTTAGTTTACTGATTTTCCTATTAGTAAAATTATTAATATTTTACGTTATTGACCCAGGATATTTGAACAATTTAGTCAACTCGCTAATTGTAGAGTTAGAAATGCAAAAAGATATGATTCCAGAAAGTTTTCAGTCATTTGCTACTTCAGAAAATATAGCTTTAACGTATTCTTTTAAATATCAATTAGCTACTGCATTTAATTATCTGATAGAATCTGCTATTTTAGGTTTGATAATAGCAGGGTTTGCTAGAAAAAAACCATCAATTAATGAAAATTTTTAAATATACCATTTTTGTAACTTTAAATTATTTTCATTTTTTAGATTTAATAATTTTTTAATTATGGATATATCAGTTGTAATACCATTATATAATGAAGAAGAATCATTAGCAGAGCTCACTGAATGGATTAGAAGGGTGATGAGAGAAAACAATTTCTCTTACGAAATTATTTTCGTAGATGATGGTAGCGTTGATGGCTCATGGGACGAAATTATAAAATTATCTGAAAACAACAATGATATAAAAGCTATTAGATTTAGACGAAATTTTGGTAAATCAGCGGCTCTACATGTAGGATTTCAACAAGTTGAAGGAGATGTTGTGATTACCATGGATGCTGATTTGCAAGATAGTCCAGATGAGATCCCAGAGTTATATAGAATGATAAAAGAAGATGGTTACGATCTGGTCTCTGGCTGGAAAAAGAAACGTTATGATCCATTGACTAAAACAATACCTACTAAAATATTTAATTGGGGTACTCGAGTAGTCTCAGGAATCAAATTGCATGACTTTAACTGTGGATTAAAAGCTTACAAGCATGATGTAGTTAAAAGTATAGAAATTTATGGAGAGATGCATAGATATATCCCTATTATAGCTAAATGGGCTGGATTTAATAAAATAGGAGAAAAAATAGTACATCATTACCCTCGTAAGTATGGAACTACTAAATTTGGTATGTCTCGATTTATACGTGGTCCATTAGATTTACTTACAATTTCTTTTGTTACAAAATTTGGAAAAAGACCTATGCATTTTTTCGGTACTATTGGATTAGTTTTATTTATCATTGGTTTTATCATTGGTTTATATTTAGCTATTGCTAAAATAATGTTTCAACAGTATAAGATGACCGAAAGACCTCTCTTTTATTTAGGTATTTTATTTATGATACTAGGTACTATGCTTTTTATAGGTGGATTTTTAGCTGAATTAATACAAAGAGCTAATCCAGATAAAAATAAATATGATATCAAAGAAGAAATAAATACACTTTAAAAAAAATAATATAAAATTTTATGAATAAAAATTGGGAACGGGTGGCTATGGTAGGCTTAGCTTTTCCGTTTAAAGGTGGAATGGCAGCTCTAAAAAATAAATTAGCAATAGAATTACAAAAAACAGGTAAAGATGTTGAAATTTTTGGATTCAAAAAATTATATCCTTATTTTATTTTTAGAAAAGAAGAAAAAATTACTGATAAAGCTCAAATAGAAGATTTTTATAATAAATATCAATTAAAAATTCATAATTTTTTAAAATCTTGGAATCCCAATACTTGGCGTTTCACTGCTAAATTGATTTCATCTCGAAAGCCAGATATTGTTATTTATCAATATTGGGTCGCTTTTTTAGCTGTTGTATATGGAAAAATTGCTAAATATATTAAAAAGAATAATAGCAACATTGTAGAAATAGCTATCGTTAATAGTATTTATGGCAAACATAAAAAAATTCAAAAAATATTTTTTAAATATTTTTCAAGATATATCGATGGATTTATTTTTTTATCAGAAAAGGTAGCTCATGAATTTAATGAACTAAATATTAATAAACCATATCTCATAGTCCATCATCCATTATATGATCAATATGGCGAGCTGATACCTAAAGAAAAAGCTCTAAATATATTGAATCTACCACAAAAAATATTTATCGACAATGAGCCGGTAAATATTAAATATATTTTATTTTTTGGCCAAATAAAAGAGTATAAAGGATTAGATTTATTGCTCCAAGCCCTCGCAAATACAGATCCTTCAATACATCTAATAGTAGCTGGAGATTTCTTTCAATCAGAGAATGTCTTTAAAGATATTATAGACAAATTAAATTTAAAAGATAGAGTGGCGATTTTTGACAAATACATCCCTGATAGCGAGGTACCTGTATTTTTTTCAGCAGCAGATCTAGTAGTAATGCCTTATAAAGTTGTCAAACAGAGTGGTATTACTCGAATCGCTCTCAGATATAATAAACCATTTATAACTACAGATACCGATATTTTAGATATTATAGCTGATAAAGTTTGCGATACTGATTTTATTATTACTACCGATCCTATGGAAATTTCTAAAGCAATAAATACGTTCTTTAGTGATAATCCTGAAGATAAAATTAAAGCAAAAAAATGGGTACAAGCTCAAAATATTTTAGCAAATATTTTATCTTGGGAAAAAATGATCACAGCCATAGACGAATTATACAAATTAAATAACAAAAACGTTTTTTTATAAAGTTTGTTTTTACAATAAGTTTATTATTCCTGACTTCGACAATGCATCTAAATACATATTTTTTATTAATTTTGCATAAAATTAAATTTAAATGGAAAAAATACCATACAGAGTAAAGGACATCTCTTTAGCCGATTGGGGACGACGCGAAATAGAGCTAGCAGAAAAAGAGATGCCTGGATTAATGCAATTGAGAGAAAAATATAGTAAAGATAAACCATTAAGTGGTGCTCGAATCTCTGGTTCATTGCACATGACTATTGAAACAGCAGTACTTATAGAAACATTGGTACAATTAGGTGCACAGGTAAGGTGGGCTAGCTGTAATATTTTCTCTACTCAGGACCATGCTGCCGCTGCTATTGCTAAAGCTGGCGTAAATGTATATGCTTGGAAAGGTGAAACACTCCACGAATATTGGTGGTCTACAGCACAAGCTCTCAATCATAATGGTTTAGGGGCCCATTTAATTGTGGATGATGGCGGTGATGCTACTCTAATGGTACACCTCGGTTATAAAGTGGAAGAAAATCCTTCTATACTCAAAAATAAACCCTCTTCTAAAGATCAACAAGCTCTATATGATATTTTGGAAGAAATATATAATGAAGATGCTAATTTTTGGCATAAAACAGTGAAAGATCTTAAAGGTATTTCTGAAGAAACCACTACAGGTGTTCATAGATTATATCAATTAAATGAACGTGGCGAGCTATTAGTACCGGCTATAAATGTAAATGATAGCGTTACAAAATCTAAATTTGATAATATTTATGGTTGCAGAGAATCTCTGCTAGATGGTATTAAAAGAGCCACAGATCGTATGATAGCTGGCAAAACAGCTATAGTTTGTGGTTATGGCGAGGTAGGCAAAGGTTCTGCGCAAGCTCTTAGAGGCGTAGGTGCTAGAGTATTAATCAGTGAGATAGATCCTATTTGTGCTCTGCAAGCTGCTATGGATGGCTACGAGGTTACTACGGTAGAAGATGCTCTTAGTGAAGCCACAATTTTCGTTACCGCTACTGGTAACAAAGATGTAATACGCATAGAACACATGACAAAAATGAAAGATAATAGCATCGTCTGCAATATTGGACATTTTGACAATGAAATCCAAGTTGATGAATTGCAAAATTACCCAGGCATTATTCATACAAACATTAAACCTCAAGTAGATAAATATACTTTCCCAGATGCCAACTCTGTAATACTATTAGCCGAAGGACGTTTGGTAAACTTAGGTTGTGCTACTGGGCATCCATCATTTGTAATGAGTATTTCTTTTTCTAATCAGGTACTAGCTCAATTAGATCTATGGCAAAAAGATTATAAAGTAGGAGTTTATCGGTTACCTAAATATCTAGACGAGGAAGTTGCTAGATTGCATCTGCCATTTTTAGGTGTCAAACTTACTAAATTGACAGAGGATCAAGCTGAATATATTGGTGTACCTATTGATGGACCTTATAAGTCAGAGCATTACAGATATTGAAAAATATCAACAGATGATCTATAAATATTTGATAGTTTAAATATCTTTTACTTTTTTCCTTATTAATAATTACATTTATTACATGAATTTAGAATTTTTTTTATTTTGTTAATTATATTTGGTACTTATTTAATAACTTTTGATGTAATCTTTTAAAAAAATTATAATTTTATCGCCAGATTTTGTTTAATTGCTCATAAACATTAAAAACTATTGGACATACTAAATGTTTTTCTATTATCATTATCAGTCTCCATGCGAAATTATCCGTTTGCAAATACGGATTTCTACAGAGCGTCGCGGACGATGATCATAATATATGCATTTATTTTCTTTTAATAAATGACCTAAATTCCTAATTTTCATCTTCTCTTTCTTTTGATAGTTGCTTGATTTTATTGAGATCTGAGATCATAAATGAAATTTTTTCACAACTCTATTATTTTATCTATCTCATTCATCAGATTTATTGTTTCTCCTATTATTTCTGTGATTTGCAAAAACTGCATTATTGATTCACTATCCAATTTTAGTTTTGCTCTACTTTTTAGCCATTTATCTAGCACTTGATACCCACCAATGTAAAAACACCAGATATCTTCGGGTATACCATCAAAGTATTGGACCTTATTAATCCATATTTTCCCGTTATCATATTTCACTTTTTCTACTATACCAGAACCAGGGATATCAAATTTAACTCGAGTAGGCAAATTACATTTCATCAAATGTAGTTCTGTAAGGCTTTTTCCAATTTCAGATAATTTTTGAAATGTCTCATAATCATCTACAAAAGGTATTCTAGGAAAATCATATTGTAAAAATTCAGCATATTTTTCTCTGTAAGATGGTGAATGTAGCACTGCGTAGATGTAATAAAAAATTTCTTCTGGTGTCAGGGTTTTGCCATATTTTTCTGTAATAAATTTCAAAAAATCAGGACTAAAGTTGGGCTTTTTTGATGCATAATCAGCATGTTTTTCAAAAACCATCATAGTTTTTAGATTAGATTTTTGAGGAATAGTTTTATTATACAAATACAATGGTAAAACATAGCAAATTTCACTAGTTTTATTAGAAATAAAGCTACTTTCGACCAATTTATCTGCAATCAAAGAATGTTGCCAGCTATTGCCATATTTTACTTGGCGAACAGTTACTATAGCTATGTTATCCATTAGTAAATGTTGCATAACATCATATCTAGCTCCTTCTAGCATTATTGGATTATAATATATTTCTCTTATGTCAAAAGGTCGATAATATATTTTGGTAAAATACTGATCCCATTTAGCATCATCAATCAATTTTTTCCTTGCTTTCGACAATTTCCAACCATGAGTATCTTTTAATTTATAAATATTTCTAATTTCTAAATCGCTTATTGATTTATCTCTTAATTTTGCTATTCTTTTATGTAAAGCATCCTTATTAAAATCAATGATAAAATCGTCTTTTGCTGTTACTATACCAGTCGAATACAAAGGAAAAATATCCGTAATCTTCCAAAACTTATTATATTTCTCCTCTAATGATGTATTTTTAGGTACAAAAAAATAATTTGGAGAAACGGGATTTATTTCCTTCCATTCTACATTTTTTATTGTATGACTATCCAACCATTTATATTTATCTTCTCTTAGCCCCCACAGGTCTGCATAAAACACTTTTTTGTCATTATATTTTTTTGTTTTAATGAATATGCTTATAGCAACCCCTTGCTGAATATCAAAAACATTTTCATCATCATAGCTTCCTCTGCGACTACTTCCATGTAGATTTAATAAATAAATTCTATCAAAACTCTCTAAAAGTGATTGTCTCATACCTCTGAATGTAGGATTGTCTATATAGCTATGATTTGTGATAAAACCCACTACTCCTTCTCCATTTTGATCTATTTTCCATTGAGCAAATCTTATAAATTTAACGTAATCGTCTTGAAGCCACTTAGGATTTTTTTCACCTAATGGCTTACCATCTACCTTATAATATCCATCATCCTTACTACCATCAGCCCTTGTGTAACCTTTTTTTAATAAATCATCTATCCATTTACCTTTATTAGCTGATATACCTGCATAAGGAGGATTGCCTATGATTGCTAAGATTTTTTCATCAAATTTTACTTTATTTGCAGCTTTATTTTCTTCTGTTATTTCTCTTAAAAATGGTATCTCACTAGGTAACTCTGCAGGCTCTAATGTATTAGTTAAATAAATTTGTATCCTTTCATTATCCTGAAGGTCATATTTCCATTTTTTTAATAAATCTGTAAGATTGAGATGTGAAATAACATAAGGTGTAATGAGCAATTCGAAACCATAGAAATGCTTTAATAGATGATTTTTTATTTTATCCTCTATCATACCACTAAGTCCTTGTTTTTTAAGTTCATTCAGTACTACTAAATATGCAATCCAAAAAAATGTACCAGTACCGGCAGCAGGATCCAATACATTTACACTATCATCTGCTAATCCAAATTGCTTATCAAAATATTCTTTTAGAATAATATGTACTGAATTTACAATAAAATTGACTACTGGGCGAGGTGTATAATATACGCCTAATTGCTTTCGGCGCTCAGGCTCATAATAATTTAAAAAATCTTCGTAGAAATAAATAATGGGTTCTTTATCTTTTTTACCACGTTCATCTATATTAGACAGTATTTTATCAAGGTCAGAAACATTCAATATGTCTAATATATCATCCACTATCCAAGCGATATTTGATGGAAATTCATCACCAGAAATATTAGAAAATATTCGCCTAATGATTCCAACACTTTTGGGTATATACGATGCTGCTGAATCTCGATTTAATGTAGTTTTGTAGTTCTTTTTTGCCATAAAAAGTCCATAAGTTACAGTCTGAGCATAGGCATCAGCACAATCTTCTATATTTATATCATTGATTAACTCTTTAATACCTTGATAAAAGTCGTAAATAGATGATGGAGAATTACTATTTTTTAGGTCATCTTTTAATTGCTCTATAGCACTATCTTTTAATAATATTGCTTTTTTAGATAGTTGCATTGCTAATTCCTCAGCAGTAGATATGGTAGGTAACTGATAATCAAAAAAATCACTTATCAATTGGGCAAATTGCTCTACTTTTTCATTAGAAATTGAATTTTTCGACTTATTTAGGTCCTCAAGTGTAAGTAAATCTACATTCAAAACATTTTGTTTATTTCTAATTAATATAAATTGCAGATAATTAGTCAATATCAGGTTGTCGATAGCATCAATATATTTTTTTAATTGCTCAGTTTCTAAGATTTCATCTAGATTGGCATTCAAATCTTTGGTTTCTATAAAACCTATTTTTCTATTATCATTATAAGCCTTGAAGTCAGGAGCACCAAGTCCAGTAGTTCTTTTAGGCTCTTGTATTAGTTGATAATTTTTATTTATATTTTTAATAAAATTTTCGAAAGGTGTTCTATAAGTCCATTCTGTATAATCACCAGTATGGTAAATATTTTTAATTTCTTCGAAATAATGATTTATTTCTTTTTTTATTAAATTTTTATCTATCATTAAAAAAATATTAGATAGCAAAAATAATAAAAAATCAGAATTATGAGAGAAGGACTATAGTATGTTTGATTTTTTGACAAAATATAAGGGCTATTATTAAAAAATTAATCTACTTTATAACCTGATTTTTGATATTAGCATAGACTAATATCTGTTTCAGTTATTTATTATCAGGTAGACGATTTCTAAGCATAAATAAATATTCACGCTGAAGCCAACCAGTTTTTTGACTAGGAGTTAAAACTTTTTCCCAATTTCCAAGTGATTCTAGACATTTTACTTCAGTACCTTCATTTACAATAGCTACAGCAATAGAAAGAGAATCTGGACTGCTACGCAAATTAGTAGATGGTACAGAAATGATAGCTGATTTAGAATTATAAATATTAATATTTTGATAAATAAAGCTACTAATAAAATAAATAAAACAAATAGAAAGGACGACTAATATCCAGAATATACCACCACGACTACTATATTTTTTTCTAAAAATAAAAATTAGAATTAATATTCCGATTAAGATAAATACTACCCAGGAGATCCAGAATAATGTATTATAAGGTATGGCAGTAAAAAACTTATTAAAAAAGGCTGTTACCCCCATAGGTTGAGGCAAAAGTTGAGCATATCCTTTATTAACCAATAAATTAAGATTTTCCTGCGCATTTACATTATACCGCGATAACAATAGAGATTTTTTATAAAACCAAATAGCTTTTGACAAATCTCCCATTCTATAAGAAGCATTACCGAGGTTATAATAAATATCATCATTAATATATCCATTTTCTACAATAGATTCCCATATTTGACATGCAATATAGAAGTCTTGAGCATTATAAGCACTATCAGCTTTTTTCAACAAATTATTTATCCTATTATTAGCATAAATAGACGAAGCTGAAAAAATCAAAACAATAAAAAGAGCAAGTTTTATCTTTTTCATATTTCAAATCTTTTTTCTAATAAATTCATACGCACGTTTATAAAATTTTTCTAAATTATCATTAGTATCAGTAGGAGCATATGCATACATTTGACATTCTTTTATAAAACTAAGTAACTCCTCTATAATAGATTCGTCAATATTATGATTTATCATAACCTCACGTGCAGAGTCAATATTTAGATTAGATAACGGTATCAAATATTTATCTGAGATAAATTGCCATAAAGCTAAAAGTAATTGATCGAAAAATAATTTAGCATTATTTTCTTTCATATATTTATGAGCAGTTTTTAGACGTTTACGAGCTTCTCTATCAGCTCTTTTTTGTTTTTGCAAAGTAAAATCTGTAAGGATTTTTAGACGTTTTCTATAAAAAATAGAAATAATAATCATTATCAATAAAGGAATAAAAAACATCAAAATGACAAACAAATTATTATGAGGCAATTTATTGAAAATAGTGAGATTTTTAATTGGATTTATATATTGAATATCATCTTTTAAGTTGACAATAGTAGCTTGTGCACCTTTGCTACCAACAGCATCAAACACTTGAATATTTAATTCAGGTGTATTGACAGTTATATATTTTTTCAGTGTAGGAGAGAAATATGAGAATTCTACAGATGGAATAGTGTAATTGCCTGCTTTGAGTGGAGTAATGATATATTTAAATGTACGAGATCCAGCGATACCTTTAGAGGTTTTAGAAAAAGCATCTTTAATTTCTGGCTCGAAGACTTGAAAATTTTCGGGTAAATTCAATTCAGGGGCACTCAGTAGTGGCAAATTTCCCGTACCAGAAATTTTTAGATTATAAATTATACTTTCACCTGCAAAGCATCTATCATTATCTAAAAAAGCATCAATTTTAAAATTACCCACCGCATTAGAAAAACTTTCTGGAGCACCTTTGGGTAATGGTTTAACATTTATTACTACGGGATTACTTTTAAGAGTAATTTTTTGTGGTTGACTAATGACAGAAGGACCGAGTAAATTAAAAGGATCAAAATTAAAAGGATCTTTAAAAAAATCTCCAAATAAATCAAAAGGGTCTTTATGAGCTACGTGTCTCACAATAATAGCTTCTACCTCGAGCGGATCTACTTTTAGCTTTCCTATCTCTTGTGGATAAAGGGCGATACTCCGTATATGAGCTACTATATATCGTTTACCATTAATTACTTTTTCGGTAGTTTTCACATTAGCTGTATTATCGAGTAAATTTTCGCTCCAAAAACCTTTAAAAGAAGGAGTTTTATTAATGCCAAACTGTCTTACATCTACACGAGTATAAATATAATAATCAAGGATAATTGGTTCTCCTAAATATACATTGGACTTACTAACCTCTGCTTTCAAAAAGATTTCATCGTCTACTACAGGATTAGTTAGTTTAGATCTATCTGTGTCAGGTTTGTTAGATTTTGATTGTGTAGGTGGAGGAGGAGCTGATGCAGTAGTAGGCGATCCAGATGGCGTAACATTGATAGTAATACTATTACTTTCTAGCCAATCGTTACCTACTAAAACTTTAGCAGGTCCAATAGTATACTTACCAGTACTAGTTGGTAAAAGTGTAAAAACCCATTTTTGAGAACCACTACCATCTTGTACAACTTTATTATTAATTATGACCGTCATACCACCACCAGAATAGCTCTGCTGGCTAATAACTCTAAATGGTTCGAAATCTGGTCTAATAAACCTATCAGCTTTAGCACCTTTCAATTCATATACTACATCAAAAGATTGATTTAATGGTACAGAAGTATATTCGGTGGTAGCAATAAATGTTTGCCCCCAAATACAATTTGATATAAAAAGAAATATAAAGCAAGATAACAAATTAATTTTTTTCATCATTACCAATCTTTTTCAATAACTATTTTTGATTTTTTATTTAATGTTTCGCGTAATTGTTTTTGAGTTTCTAGTTCTTTTTGCTGCATAGCTTTTAGTAGTTGATCTATTTCGTCTTTATTCATCGATCTTTGTGATTGTTGATCTTGTTGTTGATCTTGTTGTTGATCCTGTTGTTGATCCTGTTGTTGATCTTGATTATTTGATTGATCTTGTTTGTCATTATTTTTGTCATTATCATTATCTTCATTTTTACCATTATCTTTACGTTGATTGTCTTGATTTTGTTGTTGCATCATTTTCCAAGCATAATTTAGATTGTATATAGCATCACTATCGATAGGATTTAGCTTGAGAGCTTTTATATATTGTTCTATAGCTTTATCATATTGTTTTTGTTCTAAAAACACATTTCCGATATTATAATAAATTTTACTTTTAGCAATTAAATTTCCATCATCTACATAATTTAAAGTATTTTGATATTCTTTGATAGCCAAATCATATTTTTTTTGCTTAAATAAAGCATTAGCTAGATTAAAATTAGCTTGATATTTGTGATCAGAAGGCAATAATAATCCTTTTCTATATAGCTCTTCAGCTTCTTGAAATTTACCTTGCTGATAAGCTAAATTTCCTTTATAAAAATACGATTCGCCTTTTATATTTTTCTCATTTTGAGACAATATAAAACTTGGTAATAAAAACAAAAATAAACATAAAACCCATGCTCTCATAAATCAATATTTTTATTAATAAATCTTTGAAAATTGAACTGCCATTTATCTTTATGTTCAGACATCAAAAAATCTATCAAAAGTAAAACAAAAGCGGGAATCAAAAACCATAAATAAACAGATTGATATTGTCCAATATATACTTCTACTCCTTTTTCATATTGGTATTTTTTAATTTCATCAAATAATATTTCATGAGCTCTATTTAGGTTTTGTTGGTCAATTAGTATACCATTGGTAGCTGTAGCTATAGAACTAAGCAGCATGATATTTGGCCTGGTAATTACCAAGTCGCCATTTCTATCCCTTTTATAACCAATGATATCGCTATTTTGCTTTAACGGTATGGGAGCACCCTCAGGAGTACCTAAAGCAACAACATATATAGGAATTTTGCTATCTGCATATCTTTTTAGTATATCATGAGGGTCTTCTTCGAAATTTTCTCCATCGCTAAACACAATAACAAAGGGTTTTTTTACTCTAGAACGCTCGATAGCATAAAAAGTAGTAGTAAGTGCTTTATTAATATTAGTACCTTGAGGTTGTATCAAAAGTGGATCAGCCTCAGATATCATCATCGAAGCCATACCTAGATCTATAGTTAATGGTAAATAAACAAATGCATCACCCGCAAACAATACAACTCCTACTCTATCTGAACCAAATTTGAGCAATAATGTTTTGATTATTTGTTTGGCTTTTTCTAATCTATTAGGCTTTATATCTTCAGCTAACATAGAATTACTTATATCCAATACAATAAATACATCTGCTCCTTCTTTTTTAGTAGATGAGACAGTTTTTTTAGGTTCTAATGGATTCATCAAAGTAATAACAATGAGTACATAAGAAATTAAAAAAAATATAAATTTAGTAATTACTTTATTTAGAGCAAAATTATTAGAAATTTGTCTGAAATTATCTATACTAAAATAGGTATTGATCCATTTTTTTCTTTTATGATAAAAAATAATAAAAATAATTAAAAATAATGGTATAGCTATAAACAATAGAGCTCTATTAGGATAAACAAACTTATACATACACCTTTTTTAAAAAAAAAACAACTTAATACCGTTTTTTTTAATTTGTAAAAATAAAAATTTTTTTTAAAAGTATTTTATTAAAAACGTTATTAAGATTAAATTATTATAAATAAAAAGCAACTACAAATCAGAAAAAGCAAAAATGATACCATATTAATTAATCTTAAATTGCAAAGTAAATTTCCATCTCCCAATATAAAATAATAAAACGAATAAACCCTTTCGCTCCATGGCTTTATTGTTTAATAAATTCGAGATTCGATCATTTGCAATCAAACATTAAATCTAATATGCAAAATATCACCATCTTTAACAACATAATTTTTGCCTTCTAATCTAACTTTACCTGCAGCACGGCAAGCTTGTTCTGATTTATATTGTATCAAATCCTCATATGAAATCACTTCAGCTTTAATAAATCCACGAGCGATATCACTATGTATTTCTTTAGCAGCTTCTACAGCTGTACAACCATTTTTAATATTCCAAGCTCTATTTTCTTTGCCACCAATAGTAAAAAATGTTATTAAATCCAATAATTTATAAACTCCCTTATATAATTTATTTAGAGCTGGTTCATCTAGTCCATATTCAGTTAAAAAAACATTCCTATCATTTTCGTTTTCCATTCTCATTATTTCTTCTTCTATTTTAGCTGATACTATCAATACATTATTAGAAACAGAGTTAATAAAATTTTCAGTATATTTATTTCCATCAATACTATTTTCATCTACATTTAATACATAAAATACTGGTTTAGCGGTTAGCATAGCAAACTCTTTAATCAAGTTTTTATCAATTTCATTAAGCTCTAAATCTCTAATATTTATAAAATTTTCTAATGCTTCTTTAAATTTTAATAAGCTATTATAAGTATCTTTTGCTGATCTATCACCAGATTTAACTAATTTTTCAACTTTTTGTAATTTACGATTAACTTGCTCTAAGTCTTTTACTTGTAATTCTAAATCTATTATATCTTTATCTCTTAATGGATCTATACAGCCCTCTATGTGGGGTAATAGATCATCTTCAAAGCATCTCAATACGTATATCAAGGCATCCATATTGCGTACTTCATTTAAAAAAGTATTTCCTATACCTTCGCCATAGCTAGCACCTTTTACTAATCCAGGTATATCTACAATTTCTAACGTTGCATAAACTTTTTTATCAGCAGATATTAGTTTATGTATCTCATCTAATCGAGGATCATTTACATAAGTAATGCTAATATTTGACTTAGTATTTTGAAAAGAATATGAAGCTGTTTGTATTTTATTATTACTAAGGCAATTGAATAAAGTAGTTTTACCACTATTGCTAATACCTACAAGACCTGTTTTTAATCCCATAACATTATTTTATTCTAAGAAAACAAAATAAAAAATTATACTCCTGCATAGCATAGCTTTGCAAAACTTTCGATAGCCCAATAAGTTCTATTAAAATCTTCCACAAATCCCATATGCCCGCAGTGTTCGAGCATTAATATAAAAGAAATTTTAGTAAGACTAGCTTGGGCTAATAAAGTTTCATAAGGTTGATTAGGATCTTGCTTGCCAATTATAAATAAAAAAGGAAAATTTGCATTTGTTAGCAATTCTAAATGCCCTTCACGATCACGCATAGCGGTCTGAGCATTAATAAGAGCTTGTTTTTCCATATTTTGAGACAAATTAATTAATTTATCTATTTCACTTTTATATTTTAAAACATTTTCTTTAGCAAATAAAGATGGTACAGAATTATAAATATATTTCTTATGATCTTCTTTAATAGTCTGAATAATACGATCACGATTTTGCTTTTTCTCCTCAGTATCTGCTCTAGCAGAACTATGAAATAGTCCCAATCCGCTTACATTATTAGGAAATAACTCTGCGAAATTACATGCAACATAACCACCCATACTATGACCTATAATCGTTATTTGATTAATAGATAAAAAATTTAAAAATTCATAAATTTTTTTGACCAATCATCTAAATCTGGTTTACCATATATATCACTATCACCATGGCCTGGTAAATCTATTGCCAAAGTGGTAAAATTAGATATTTTTTCCATGTAGGGATACCAAATAGATTTATTAAAAGGAAAACCATGAATAAAAAGTATAACTGGACCACTTCCATTAATGCTATAAGATAATTTCCCTTGTGAAGTATCAAAAAATCTTGTTTCCATATTTTTTCACAAATATAATTAATTTATACGATATTACAATGAAATTTATAAATTTTACAACTTATATTTAAGCAAATAACAAATTCATTTCAATGATTTCTAACAAATTAGAACTTTTTACAAACACTAATAAATAATAATAGTATCATAACTAGTAGCATAACAACCAAATACACCTAAACCTCCATCTACAGTATGCTTTATTCGCACTGGGTTTATAAATGGGCTAGTACCGATGTAGATTTCTTGTTCTGCGGTCCTCCAAAAATTATAGTGCTGCCGAGTCATATTAGCAGTTTTCACTACTACAGTATCACCTATTTTGTATTTGCCAAATTCTTGATCTCGATATGTACTATCACTATATATATTTTCAAAACCTCTCATAAGAAAAACTTTAAAATATTGATTGCTAAAATATACATCATCTAATACAAATAATCCTGATGGTATGTAAGCTTGGTCTCTGAGTAGCCTTTTAGTAAAAAAACGATAAAAATTTTTTTCTGGTGGATCTGTCAATGAAATCCATAATTCTCTAAGCGTGTCATTATCTTTTATAGGTTCACACCATAGTGAGTCTAGACACACAATATTAGGCATTGTATCTTTTCCTGTAATAGTATCAGAATCAATTATAATTTGTATATAATATATTTTATTTATTTCGCCTATTATTTGATCAGTAGTATAATATATGTATGGCCATACACCTTTCAAAAGATTATCCATAGATAAATGACACTCGGCTTCTATATCTCCGTCCGAAATATATACTTTAGCATTTAAAACAAAAAGATTCATCAAATATGCACTGTCTATAGGATCGAAATAACTAGTATTCCTTGTAATAGCTATTACTGGATGACAACCATTTTCTATATATCCCTCAACTACATATTTTTTATTTGGTTCTGGCAGATTGAGTTCTATATCCTTAGAACAAGATATCAGAAATAAGAATAATATAATTAAGTAAATTATATTGAATTTCATAATAATTATATATTAAAATTTAAAATTCCATGTAATAGAAGGTAAAATGGGAAAAAGCGATAACTGCTTAGCTGTAGTAGTAATCTTGTTTTGAGATATATCACCATCAATATCAAAATATATAAGATAAGGATTTTTTCTATTGTAGATGTTGTAAATAGATAGATTCCAACTTTCTTCTATTTTTCTTGTTTTTTTCTTATGTTGTGGATACCACGTGATACTCAAATCAGCTCTATGATATGATGGTAAACGATAAGCATTCCTATCACTATATTCAGTTACAATATTACCTTCAATGAAATAGCGAGAAACTGGCACTGTAGCAGTATTACCTGTAGCAAATACCCATATTGCTGATATACTAAAAGCTTCATTTATCTTATAATTAATCACTATGTTCACATCATGCGTACGATCATACTTAGCTGGAAAAGGTTTGCCATCATTGATCTTGGGAAATTTTCTCTCAGTTTTACCATAGCTATAGCCTAACCAACCAGTTAAAGTGCCATACTTTTTTTGTAAAAAAAATTCAACTCCATAAGCTCTACCTTTGCCATAGGTGAAGTTATTATCTATATTTGTAAGCACATAATTTTCGTAAAGAGATTCTTCCTTATAATCAATTTGGTTAAAAAACCATTTATAATATCCCTCGACACTCATTTCTATTGAATTATTAAGAAAATTATGATAATATCCTAATGATAATTGATAGCCCACTTGAGGTTTTACACTATCTGTACTAGGCACCCATAAATCAGTTGGCAATGTGATCGATACAGGTGATACCATATGTATAAATTGAATATTACGAGTAGCAGAAAACTTAATAGCATTTTTATCATCTATTTTGAATCTTGCTAAAAAACGTGGTTCTGCTTCATAATAATCCTTTACTTTTTTATTTTTGTCATACACAATACTATCTACATTTACCAATGTAATAGGATCGAATATATAGCGAGTAAAAGGTCCTAGCTGCTGATAATAGCTAAATCTAAGGCCAGCAGATATACGCAGCCATTTGTTTATATCACCCTCTGTGTGAATATAAGCGGCAAGTTCGCCAGCATATTGTTTTGGTGGGTTACCGAGATTAAAAGGGCTGTTTTCCATAGTAAATGAAGCAGTATAAGGTTTGAAAGTATGATATATACCATCTATACCAAATTTTAAACTCCATCCATTATTCATAAAATAAGCAAAATCTGATTTGAGTTGAAAATCTTTAATAGCAGTATTCAGGTCAAAATTGTAAATCTCTTGTTTAGCTTTGAAATTAAAATTATAATCACTATAGATTAAAGTAGTATTAGAAAATAATTTTTGAGAAAACAAATGATTCCACCGCACAGTCATAGTAGTATTACCCCAGCCTATATCTGTTGAGAAATCATCATTGCTCACCTTTGCATCGAATATATCTCTACCCAAATAACCACTAATAAATATTCTATCTTTGGGAGAAAAAATATAATTAGCTTTTGCATTAATGTCATAGAAATAGTAACCTAAAGGATTTTTAATAAAAGGTCTCATTACTATATCAGCGTATGTGCGTCGAGCACTTAGTATAAAAGAAGAGGTATCTTTTTTAATTGGTCCCTGCACTGCTAATCTACTAGATATTAATCCTACCCCACCTTCAAATTGATATTTCCGCATATTACCTTCTTTCATAGAAATATCTAAAACTGACGATATACGCCCCCCATAATTAGCAGGAATACCAGATTTATACAATTCTACATTTTGTATAGCATCAGAATTGAAAGTAGAAAAAAAACCCATCAAGTGGTTGGCATTATAAACTGGTGCCTCATCTAATAAAATCAAATTTTGATCAGGACCTCCTCCTCGCACATAATAAGTACTACTGCCTTCACCAGCTGTCAAAACTCCAGGAGTTAGTTCTATGACTTTTATCACATCTACTTCTCCGAAGAGTACAGGAATAGTTTTTATCTTTTCTATAGGCATTTTTATAACTCCCATCTCAGCATTATGTATATTAGCATCTGAGCGCTCAGCTGTAACTACTACTTGCTCCATTAGATAACTTTTAGGCTTTAACTCTATATTTAGCTCATAGTTTTTATCTAATATGATGTCTAGTTCCAATTTTTCATAACCCACAGCTGATATAATAAGAGTATAATTGCCTTTTGGCAATGTGAGTGAAAAAAAACCATAATGATTTGTAGTAGTACCTTTCAATGGATTAGTTACATACACGTTAGCAGCAATTATCTGCTCTCCACTATTAGCATCTTTAACATATCCAGAGATTGTAAAATTTTGAGCTACTAAAATATAAGTACAAATATTAAAACTTATAAAAAATAATATTTGATAAAAATTCATTTATTTAATAATAAATTATTACAAAAATATATATAAAGAATGAATAAAATTATTTTTGAAAATAAAGATTAAAAAAAAATTAACCATTTGAAAAAAAATCAAAATTTATAACATGTGAGTTAAATTCTTGTGATTTTAGATTTGCATTACATCATTATAAGTAGTAATTAGATATCATTCTAATTATCAAAAATAATTGAACTACTAAAATATTAGTTATAATAAATAAATCTGCAATTATTTCAAAATATTATAATTTTTATTTAATGATAATACGTTAGATACTAGGATTTTTTAATTCTTTGAATTGTGGATAACTTATAAAATACACATAGTAAAATGCCACATAATGATGGCGGCAGCTGTTGCAGCATTGAGTGATTCAGGTAAATTTAATTTATTTTTTCTAGGAATATTTAAAATAATATTAGCCATGTTCATGAGCTCTTTTGATATACCACTACCTTCATTGCCAATGATAATTGCATAAGGAAAATCAATTTTAAAATTACATATACTCTCTCCAATGATATCAGTAGCTATTAGACAATGAGTACGTGAAATATATTTTATATGTTCTAGATCTAAATAT
>Ga0265293_10002486_pt1 | contig 36812 bp, 36 predicted proteins | sample Munlanlewell138R_FD_192505 | JGI IMG/M metagenome (GOLD analysis project Ga0265293, IMG submission 192505) | Leachate microbial communities from a municipal landfill in Southern Ontario, Canada - Leachate well 138R | ecosystem: Engineered > Solid waste > Landfill > Unclassified | place: Canada... | reverse complement strand
GCCAGCGTTCATCCTGAGCCAGGATCAAACTCTCCATAAATTTATAGTTTGTTTGTTAATAGCTCTTCTTTTTGTTTCTTTTTTGTTTCTTTTGATACACTCATCATCATTCAGTTTTCAAAGATTATTGCCTCTACACACTCTTACGCGTGCTTATACATTCTATCATTATAAAAGAGCCTTGTCAATATCTAAGTTGTATTTTTTTTCAAGTTTTATCAAGGCGTTATATAGAATGGTGGAGGGGGGCAGATTCGAACTGCCGAACCGTTAGGAACAGATTTACAGTCTGCCGCGTTTAGCCACTTCGCTACCCCTCCAATTTTGGGCTTGCTTTAATATTCTAACTTAACATTTTGAAAAAATCAACACTTTTATTACTTTTTTTTATTTTTTCTAAAATATAGTTGTTTTTATATCTTTTTAGCCCGTTTTTTTACAATTATTAATAATATTTATTAAACAATATCTTCTTTTTTCTTTATTGATTTAACTTTTTTGTCTAAATCAATTTTTAAAATCATAATTTCTCTACCACATTGAGCACATCTCAACTTTAGTTCTATACCAGTTCTGAGAATTATCCAATCATGCGATCCACATACATGCTTTTTCTTTAATGTAACCACATCATTAATTTCATATTTCATTTTTTTATTAACCTGTTCAAAATTTCACCAAGTTCATTTTCATCATAATATATAACTATCTTTTTTTCATCTATTTTCACTTTTCTATTTAAATAAGATGTAAGTCTTTTTTCTTCGTTTAAATATTTGATTTTAGGTTTGCGTCTTATTTTGTTTGTTTTATCTTCTGTTTTAGTTAATTCTTCTACTTGTCTCACACTTAATTGTTTTTTTACAATTAGATTAGCTAACTTGTTTATTTGTTGCTGATTTTCAAGCTTACTTAATGCTCTTGCATGACCCATACTAATTTGATTGGTAAGTAACATTTGTTGTGTTTCACTTGGCAATCCTAATAATCCGAGCATATTTGTGACATGAGATCTGCTCTTGCCAATTTTACTTGCCAACTCAGTTTGAGTAAGACTTAAGTGATTCATAACTACTTTATAAGCTTCCGCTTCTTCAATAGGTGTTAAATTCTCTCTTTGTAGATTTTCTGCCAATGCAATTTCAGCAACTTTGGACTCTTCGTATTGTCTGATAATTGAAGGTATTGTATTTAAGCCAACTTGGTGAGCAGCTCTATATCTTCTTTCTCCTGATACAATGATATAACCGTTGTTGACTTTCTTTACAATAATTGGTTGAAATATACCATGTTCTCTGATAGATTGAGCTAATTCATCAATTTTTTCTTGATCAAATACTCTTCTTGGTTGAAAAGGATTAGGTTTAATCTCAGAGAGTGCTATTTCATCAATAACTTCTCCTTCTAAAACATCATCTACATGATGTTCTTGTAATAAATCAGTTAAAGTTCTTGGTTTTTTATCTTGATTCATTATTCATTACAACCTCCTTAGCTAAAGATTTATACAGTCTCGAAGCTGGGGATTTTGGCGCAAATGTAGTTACTGGAAGACCATATGTTGGTGCAACCTGAGCAGCCACATTACTTGTAATAATTGTGTCAAATACCCCTTCTTTAAAATAATCTTTTATTTCATGAACTATTTCCCATCCAGCTTTGGTTCTTTTATCCAACATGGTAAGTAGTACCCCTTCAATATCTAAACGCTTATTGTTAACTTTAAGTTGTTTTTGCACTATCCTTATAGTGTTTAACAGTTGTGTTAATCCATCAATCGCAAGGTATTGACATTGCACTGGAATTAAGACGGAATTTGATGCATATAATGCATTTAATGTTAATAAACCTAATGACGGTGGGCAATCAATCAAAATAAAATCATAACTATCTATGAGTTTATGTAATTTCGAATTTAGTGCATATTCTCTATCTTCGTGACTAAGTTTGATCTCTAGATGCGCTAGTTCTATAGTTGCTGGAATAACGTCAACGTTAATATCAGGTAAATGTATGATTGCATCTTCAATTGTAACTTGTTCTAATAATACATCCATAATAGTAGAATATAGCAAACTTCTATTTATACCTAAACTAGTTGTTGTACTCGCTTGTGGATCTAGATCTATAAGTAGAACTCTTTTATTTAATTCTGCCAAAGCTGCAGATAGGTTGACACTAGTTGTAGTTTTTCCTACCCCACCTTTTTGGTTTGAAATTGCTATTACTTTTCCCATATGCTCTCCTTATATTATAGACTTTTCTTTTTTATTGCTGAAAATGACCTTGGATAAATAGAAGGACTTTTTTTTATTTTACTAATGATGATATGTGTTCTATCACCATATTGGTCTGGTAGTTTTATAGGTGTTATGCTTTTAAGTTTTCCACCAAGTAATTTTATTGCGTCTGTAGATTGAAACAACTCATCCTCGTAATTACTTGTTTTATATGCAATAAAATGACCGTTTGTTTTAATCATTGGCATACCTAATTCTAATATTAGAGGCAGCTTACCTAATGCTCTTGCTGTAACTACATCATATAATTCACGATGATTTTGAGCATGATTTTCGATTCGATCATAAACTAAATCAACGTTGTCAATTGATAATAGTTCAAGCAGTTGTTTTAAAAAAGTAATTCTTTTTCCCAGAGAATCAATGATAGTTATTTTTAAATGTGGAAATATAATTTTTAATGGTATACTAGGAAATCCCGCTCCTGCGCCCATATCACACAATGTTTGAACACTATTAAGGTCAATACTTTTAACAAGAGTCATTGAATCATAAAAATGTTTATAAAAAACATCTTCTTTCTCTGTTATTCTAGTTAAGTTTGTTACTCTATTGTATGCTATTAAAAAGTCATAATATTTATTAAACTGATCGATTTGTGCATCACTTAACTCAATATTCAATTCTTCTTTGACACTTTTATTAAACATGTTTTATATGGCTCTCTGATTCTAAATATATTAAAAGTAATGAAATATCTGCCGGATTAACACCTGAAATTCTAGATGCTTGACCTAAAGTTTTAGGTCTAATTTTTGAAAGTTTTTCTCTACTTTCTGAAGAAATATTTTTAATATTTTTATAGTCGATATGTTCAGGTATTTTTTTACTTTCAAGTCTCAACATTTTATCTGCTTCTTTTATAGCTTTTTGAATATACCCTTCATATTTAATCTTTATTTCTAGTTGTTCATAAGTATCGTCGTCAAACGCTTGTTCAATAAAATACTTTATGTCTTCTTTATTTATTTCAGGTCTTTTCAATAAGTCAGTTAAAAAAACCGCTTCAAATATTCTTGCTGAACCTCTTTTTTCGAGATAAGTGTTATTCGTCTCATTTGGCATAACCTTAAATCCAGATGCTAGTTCTATAAGTTTCTCAAGTTTAGATTTTTTATCTAAATAAGCTTCATATGTTTCTTGATCGACTAATCCTATTTGATAGCCATAATCTCTAAGTCTAATATCTGCGTTATCATGTCTTAACAATAGTCTATGTTCAGCTCTTGAGGTTAATAGTCTATAAGGATCTAAAACGCCTTTAGTGACTAAGTCATCTATCAAAACACCTATATAAGCTTCGTGTCTTTTTAAAATAAAGGGCTCTTTACCATCTAATTTTAATGATGCATTAATACCTGCCATTAGTCCTTGACCTGCAGCTTCTTCATATCCACTTGTTCCATTAATTTGACCAGCACAAAATAGATTTTCTATTTTTTTAGTTTCTAATGTAGGATAAAGTTGTACAGGATTAATCGCATCATATTCAATAGCATATGCATATTTTTCTATAATTGCATTTTCTAATCCCGGAATTGTCTTTATCATTTCTTCTTGAACATATCTAGGTAAACTGGTTGAAAATCCTTGAATATACATCTCATCAATGTCAACACTCTCAGGTTCAATAAAGATTTGATGTCTATTTTTATCACTAAATCTAACAACTTTATCTTCAATAGATGGACAATATCTTGGTCCCACACCTTCTACTACACCACTATACATCGCTGACTCGTCAAGATGTTGATTAATAATTTCGTGAGTTGCTTCTGAAGTGTGTGTTAAGTAACAAAACTCGTGTGGATTATCTTCATAATACTTTTTGTCAAAACTGAATGTATAATTTTCTCCATCACCTGGTTGGATGGTTGTTTTTAAGTAATTTATACTATCTTTTCTAACTCTTGGTGGTGTCCCAGTTTTTAATCTAATAACTTCAAACCCTAATGATTTGAGTTGTTCACTTATACCAAAAGTTGTTGGCTCATTTTGGGGTCCTGATGATATTTTCTCATTCCCTATCAAAATATGACTATTTAAATATGTCCCTGTTGTTATGACAACTATTTTTGATAAAATTTCAGTTCCATCTTCTAGAACCACACCCTGTATTTTTTGATCTTTAATTAACAGATGATTTACTAGATCTTCTTTTAATGTCAAGTTTTCGGTATGCTTCATGACTTCAAGCATTATCTTCGGGTATTTTAATTTATCAATTTGCGCTCTAAGTGCTCTAACTGCTGGTCCTTTTGATGCATTAAGCATTTTCATTTGAATTTGTCCCTTATCAGCACTTCTAGCCATTTGCCCGCCTAAAGCGTCAATTTCTCTTACAACTATACCTTTGGCTGGCCCACCAATAGATGGGTTACAAGGCAAAGAAGCAACCTTGTTAAGGTTGCCTGTGATAAGCATTGTATTTTTTTGCAATCTAGCAGCGGCCAATGCAGCTTCAATACCTGCATGTCCACCACCAACAACGATGATGTCGTATATCATATTTTCACTTCTTCTTATTTTATAATTTTATAAACGCCTCTGCTACAGCTTCTTTAGAGAAGTTAAGATGACTTAACACATCTTCCATTGGTGCGCTTGCCCCAAATCGATCTAGCGCATATACATCATTTGTATATTTGTACCATGATAGACTGCTTGCCATTTCAATAGCTAAAGTTTTTTTGCGTTTCGGTAATATCTCTTTTTGGTATTTTTTTGTTTGTTTTTCGAACAATAGGTGAGAAGGCATGCTAACTACTCTAACATCTATGCCTTTCGTTTTTAATAATTCTTTTGCTTCCATAGCAAGTTGAACTTCTGAACCAGAAGCTAATAAAATACCATCAAGTTCATTTTCTTCTTTAGACACAATATATGCACCTTTTAAAACTCCATTTATATTTGTTGTATCATAATTTGTCACATTTTGTCTTGTTAACACAATAACCGTAGGTGTATTTTTTGATTCTAACGCAATTTTCCATGCGGCAATTGTTTCGTTAGCATCAGCAGGACGAATCACATTTAAGTTAGGTATACTTCTTAATCCAGCTAGTTGTTCTACAGGTTGATGTGTTGGTCCATCTTCTCCAACAGCAATTGAATCATGTGAAAAAACAAAGATTGATGGAATATTCATGATGGCAGCAAGTCTAATTGCTGGCTTCATGTAGTCGCTGAAAACAAAGAATGCTCCACCAAAGGCTTTTAATCCACCATGCAATGTTAATCCATTAACAATAGCGCCCATAGCGTGTTCTCTTACACCAAAATTAATATTTCTTGAGATTCTATGTTCCTTATCATAGTTTCCATCAGCACCTTTAGCTTTTGTGGATGCCGTTAGATCTGCTGATCCACCAATGATATTCAAATGTTTTTTTGATAATTCGTTAATGATTTTACCACTTACATTTCTGGTAGCTTCATTATTTGCACTCGCTATTTTCGCTAACTCTTCAATATTTATTTGATAATCATTAGCTAAAAACATATCTAATAAATCAGCTTCAGCAGGGTACTCATTTTTATACTGTTCTAATGTTTCTTTCCATTTTTTATGTACGCGTTTACCTCTCAACGTTACCTTTTTGCGAAAATGAGTATAAACATCTTCAGGAACTTCAAAAGGGTTATATGGCCAATCTAGAACACTTCTAAGTTTGATGGCTTCATCAACACCAATAGGCGAGCCATGTACTTTAGATGTCCCTTGTTCTGTAGTTCCAAATCCTATAGTGGTTTTAACTTCAATAATGGTTGGTCTTTGATCCTCTTTTTTTGCTTTATTAATAGCTTTATTAATAGCTTTTAAGTCGTTGCCGTCGTTTACTAAAATATGTTGCCATCCCATAGCTTCAAACTTCTTTTTATGGTCTTCGCTATATGCCATAGAAACTTTACCATCTAACTGAATGTCATTAGAATCAAATAAAACAATAAGTTTACCTAATCCTAAATGGCCCGCAAGACTTATAGATTCAAGTGCAACACCTTCTTGTAAATCTCCATCACCACAAATCACATACGTATAATGATCAAATATATTAAAGTTAGGTTTGTTAAATCTTGCAGCTAAATGTGTTTCTGCAATTGCCATACCTACTGCATTTGATATACCTTGACCAAGTGGACCAGAGGTTGTCTCTACGCCATCTGTATGCCCGTATTCTGGATGACCTGGTGTGTTTCCTAATTGTCTAAAATTCATTAGATCTTCAATGGTTATCTTATAACCAGATAAATGATTAATTGCATATAGCAGCATTGATCCATGTCCAGCACTTAGAATAAATCTATCTCTATTTATCCAAAGAGGATTTTTTACATCGATATTCATATGTGCTGTAAATAATTGATATGCCATAGGTGCAGCACCTAAAACAATGCCTGGATGTCCAGAGTTCGCTTTATTAATTGCGTCAACACCTAAAAAGCGTATTGCGTTAATTGCCTTTGATTCCATTATTTGTCATCCTTTTCTTCGTTTATTTCTTCTACTATAGGTTCAGCATCTGCTTCAACTTCAGTTACTTCCGTAGATTCTTCTACTTCATCAAACTTAAAATATTGTTGATAATGCTCTTCTTGATTTTTAACTAATTGATCAAATGCTTCCTGACCTAAAAATTCTCTAATTTTATCTTGAGTGTTTTGATTTTCTTCTCTAACCTTTTTATTAACCAGTCTACTTTGTACCATATTACTAATCACTACAATAATAATCAGTCCAAGTAAAATCGGTAATGTTTGATCTTGAAAAAATGCTAATGCGATAATTGCACCAATCGCATAAAGGATTAATGTAGGTATAATAAACCACATGTTTACTTTTCTACTAATATTAGATACTCTATCTAAGAAATTTAACCATATGACATTTACATCATATTCGTAAAATGGTTTAAGTGCTTCATAATAAGTACTTTCTATGAGCACCTTGTAGTCATTTCCATCTGATGTCCAAACTGCAAATCTACCTCTAGCAGCAAATTGAACTAAAAATGGTGTATCATCCATATAATGGAATTCTACAATCTTTCCATTAATTTCTTGTTTTTCAAATGGTTCGTTTGTTAATTGTTTATAAACTTTTGAATTTAATTTCATAAATATATCCTCCGTTGTTTTTATTATAACATTTCATATTAAATTTCGTGATAATTATGTTAAATCATCTAAAATCCCCATCAAGCATCACCATCCACATAGTAAACATGCTTATGGCTGCTTCGATCAAGACCTGACCAGGTTCACAAGTTACTATTGAATGATGATGCTTGATAGGGACTTTTTTGTTATCTATCTCTTAATTTTTTAAAAAATGTTTTTAATAATTTTTCGCTCTCTTGGTACATCAATAAACCTTCTGACTTAACCTTATGATTAAATGGTAAATCAAATAGGTTACATATACTTGATGCAACACCAGCTTTTTGATCTTTAACTCCATAATAAACTTTATTTATTCTAGATTGTATCATAGCTCCTGCACACATAGGGCACGGTTCCATTGTAACATAAATATCACAATCTTCCAATCTCCAAGACCCTAATTTTTTAGCTGCTTTTATCATCGCTAAAAATTCTGCATGGCCATGTATTATTTGCTTGCTTTCTCTTAAATTATGCGCTCTTGCAATAATTTTATCTTGATAAACAACAACCGCTCCAACAGGAACTTCATCTTTACCATCTGCTTTTAGTGCTTCTTTTAAAGCAGCTTGCATATATTTATATTTTTTTGGGTTTTCCTGGGACTTCATGATAATGTCTTGATCTTGGTTCATATGATTCGTTAGCTCCTACTAAAATTGTTGGATCTTTATAGTTTGCTGGTTTTCCATCGATGATTCGTTGAGTTCTAGTTGCTGGCAATCCACTTTTCACACAAATAGCAGTTAATTTTGTAACAAATTCCGCTCTAGATAATAAATCCGGCATTGGACCAAATGGTTCGCCTCTAAAATCACGATCTAATCCTCCAACAATAACTCGAATGCCTTTATCTGCCAAATCTTCTGCAATTTGAACAATATCATGATCAAAAAATTGGACTTCATCGATGACAACTGCATCAGTGTCATCTTTTATGTAAGCTATAATTTCAGTACTTTTATCGATAATTATTGATGGTTTTTTACTCATATTATGAGAAACTATTTCATCTTTATCATATCTAGTATCTATTTTCGGTTTAAAAACTAACACATTTTGTTTTGCGTACTCTAATCTCTTAATGCGTCTGATGAGTTCCTCTGTTTTCCCCGCAAACATCGGACCACATACCACTTCTATAAATCCATTTTTATAAGTATGATACATATTTTTATCCCCTCTGAATCATATTTTTAATAAAAAACGTGATTTATCATCACGTTATTCATTATCTTGTTTTTTATTATTGATTCCATAGCGTTTATTAAATCTTTCAACACGACCAGCTGCTTGAATAAATGATTGTTGACCTGTGTAGAATGGATGACAATTTGAGCATGTATCAATTCTAAAGTCTTTTGATGTTGTGCCTACTTCGTGTTCAAAACCACATGTTGAGCATTTTACTTTAATAACGTTATAGTTTGGATGAATTCCTGTTTTCATAATCTATCTCCTTCCGCCATGGCTTTGCCATAGTAAGTTTTTGCTTAATTATTATATCATTACTAATTTATTTAATCAAGTCATATTTATCTAATTTAATTTAATTATTCTATTTTATTATGCCATGTGTCCCATACTGATATAAATCTCTTAGCAACTAATCCTGTAATAATGCCTGCTGGAATACTTAAAAGTAGCATCAATGGCATCCAATATAAGATGGCTGTACTGCCGATAACAAAGATACCTGCACCTATTTGACCAAACACATGAAATATAGAACCTATCACACTTACACCTAGAATACCAAAGAAGTTAGTCTTTTTTAATATCCCCATAGCTATTAGTGAAAATGCTGCTCCACTTAAGCTCATATAAAACGTTGGTCCTAACAATCTTCCGCTTAATATACCCACAAGTATAACTCTTAATAATGTGAGTGCACTACTATCTTTAAAAGAATATATATATAAAATAATTAAAGTGATAACATTCGCAAACCCTAGTTTAGCTCCAGGAACGGGACTTAAAGCTAAAGCAGATTCTATTAAGTTCAAGACGATTGCAATAGCTAAGAAGTTTGCAATCAATATCATTTTTCTAGTTTGCTTCATGATTAAATGGTAAAGTCCGAATCATCATTTGTTTCAAATTCTACGCGAACGCGATTTGGTAGGCAAATTAGTGGCTTCCCGTAAGACACACCTTCTCTGCTACAAATATTGTTAGGACTTTGCTCTTCAATAATTTGAACAGTTTTGAATCCAAAGTCATATTGAATGACAACAATTTGTCTTATACCACTTACTTCATAGTCTCCTAGAAGTGTTATAGTTCTACTTGATTCATCAATAAGCGGATAGTTTCCTGAATAATCATTTGGGACTACTTGTTCCTCATGTCTTATAACTTTTGATTTTTGAAAATCTATCGTAACCAAAGGTTGATCTGATGAGCCATAATATACGTGCGCATAGTTTGCTTCATCAGTTTGCTGAAACACTTGTATATATAGGAAAAGACCGCCTACAATGAGTAAGAGGATTGTGATAAGTAATATATCCCTTTTATTTGTTTGATTACGCTTCTTTTCCATTTATAATTAATGCTCCTCAAATACTGTATCTATCATAAATGTTGATACTGATAAATCTTGATTAAATCTAATAACTTCTATTTCTAAAGTTTCTTGATGTTCCATAAGCCATGCTTCCATAAAATCTGGAGGCATTGAAAATAATGCTGTTGATAAAGCATCTAACAAACCAGCGTCTTGACCTAAAATGGTTACTGTATGATAATGTTGAACAGGCTTTTTTTCATAAGGAGATACAATATGATGATATCTATTACCTTGATATAAAACATATTGTTCATAATTTCCACTTGTTGTAACGCTCATGTTCTTAACTTTTATTGTCCCATAAGTGTCTTTATCAGAAGACTCTAGTTTATATGGATTTGCAAGCGATATGTAGTATACATAATCCTCATCGCTTCTATTCTTATTTTCACCTAAAATGATAGAGCTAGTACCAGAAGACATTGAATAATATGCAATACCTTGACTTAATATATATTCATATACTTTTTGAGTAGCATACCCTTTAGATATTGCACCTAAATCGAGTTTTATATCATCTCCATGAATGGTCACATAATATTGTGACCCATCTGTTTCTAGAATTATTTCATTGTCAGTAAAATCTAATGCTGATATATCTATCATAGCTTGATCATAAACTGTTTTTGAAACTTCTTTATAGTACACATCATCTTTATCTATAGTAATGCTTTCTTCTCCAAGATTTAGAGAAATACTTAATACGATATCATCATCATCTTCATCGGTCTTTATAGCTTCGATGATTCCAGATGCATTCACATCTACTTTATTATCTTCTGTTTTTTCGCCATCATAGTAATAATAAACGTAGATAGATTGACCAATTTCAAATGACGGTTCTACTTTAGTCATAACATCTTTCCATACATCAACTGCTTTTCCAATAGATATATCAAAATATCCTTCGGTTAGTTCTTTTACTTCTTCTGCATACAATAATAGCTCATAAAGTGGTTGATCAATTTCTAACTTTTGATCAGGTTTCAAATTGATCGAATAGATATTTTCTATGTATTCGCTATCTGAATAAAGTGGTGCATAAGCTGTTGATAAATCATGATACATACTAAAAATCGCATCAATTTCTTCTTGATGTTTTCGTGCTTCACTTTCGCTTGTTGCAGATACTTGAACTTGAATAAAAGTGTCCATGTAATCTAAAAAATTGAGTGTATATAATTTTTCTGATCGGCAAGCTGACAATGTCAATAAACTTAATACCAGCAAACCGATGAATAATATTTTTTTCATTTAAACCTTCCGTAACTATACTTTGTTTACTTCTAATCCATAAGCAAAGAAAAGGACATAAAACATGTCCTAAATCTTTACATCGACTTTTGATCCGTCTGGATTTGGATGATCTTTTAAATATTCTAAAATAGGATTATAATGTTTATCTACTTTTCCTGGTTTGCATCTAGAAAGATTTTTAACTTCACCATTAATTATACCTTCTGCAAACGCATGACAGCCTGGCGTTCCACATGCTCCACAATTATAATTTGGAAGTAGTTTTTCAACTTCATTGATTCGTGGATCTTCAACAACTGTTAAATATTTATTTGCTAAAGATAGTGTCACACCCATGAGTGCTCCTAAGGCACCTAAGATCATGAATGGATATAACGTTTCGATCATAATTTAACCTCCTTCATGAATTCAAGTGCGTCACTAAATCCGCAACTTCCACCATCTCTAGAAGCACATGATTCACATGATTGCGCTTCTAAATATGCCGTTTTACATTCTTCTGGAATCGCTACTTTTTTGTTTAAATACATTGTGCCTACGTATAAAACAATGATTCCCACCAAAATCCCCATTAATATTAAGAATTGAGGCATTAGATTAACCCTGACAATCCCATAAATGCTAATGCCATTAATCCGGCAGTAACTAATGCGATTGGCATTCCTTTAAGTGCTTTAGGCACATTTGCACTATCTAATCTTAAACGAATTGCAGTAAAAGTGATGATAATAAATGCATATCCTAATCCTGAACCTAAAGCATACATTAATGCTTCTGGATACGTTTGAGGAACTGCAACATTTTTTAAAGCAACACCTAATACAGCACAGTTGGTTGCAATAAGTGGAAGATAAACACCAAGAGCTTTATATAAACTCTTGCTTACTCTTTTAATAACTAATTCTGTTAATTGTACTAATGATGCAATAACCAAAATAAATGCGATCGTATCAATATACTCAATATTTAATTCAACTAACACATAACGGTAAAGCGGGAATGTAATAAGTGCTGCTAAGAATATAACAACGATTACCGCTAATCCCATACCAACAACAGATTTCATCTTTGTAGAAACACCAAAGAACGAACATAGACCTAAGAATTGCATTAAGACAATGTTATTAATCAACATTGCAGAAATTAATATCGCGAGTAAATTCATTATTTCTTAGCTCCTTTCGTTGTTTTAGATTGTCTGAAAGCTGTAATGATTGCTAATAAGAACCCAATCACTAAGAATGCTCCAGGAGGTTGAACTAATACTGAATAAGCATATTTTTCTAAGCCTAGTCCACTAAATAACGTATATTCAAATCCAAGTGGTAAAACTTGCCCAAGTTGGATTGTTCCTGTTCCAAATAATTCTCTAGCAAAACCAATCATAGCAAGTGACACAGCAAACCCAATTGCTACACCTAATCCATCTAACATTGATGGAACAACTTTGTTTTTAGATGCGAATGCTTCTGCTCTACCAAAAACAACACAGTTAACTGTAATTAAGGCAATGAACACACCTAACTCAGCAGCAAGTGCTGGAGCAAATGCATCTACAACCATCTTTAAAACAGTAACTTCAGTCGCAATAATAATTACATATGTTGGAATTCTAACTGTATTAGGTACAAATTTTCTAATGGATGATACGGTTGTATTAGTTAATGTAAGAATAATCATAACTAAGATACCCATACCAAGCGCACCTTCAAATGTTGATGTAACCGCTAATGCAGGACACATCCCAAGTACCATGACGAAGATACCATTTTCTTTCCAAATACCTTTAGTAAATATATCTACTAAACTAGCTTCTTTATCTTTAGCTTTTTTTGGAGGTACTTTTTTTACTTCAACTTTTTTAGCTTCTGTCATGTTAGTTCACCTCACTTACGAATGCTTCTAAGAGTTCATCAATTAAAGTTCTTGTGTTTGAAGCACCACTTGTAACATCTTGACTACCACCAGCATCTACTACTGCTTGAATTTCACTGATTGATAATCCAATATAATTTTCTAAATATGTTTGATTCTTTTCTTTAAATGATCCGCCAGAATGATTATATGTATCTTCTGGAAGCACAAATCCAATAATGGTATCATCTGTTCCAAATATTATTTCAATAACAATACTGTCAGTTGAACCATCTTGATATTCTCCACTACCTGTAACTGAATAAATGTATCCTAAGCTATTAGTTCCATCAGTTACTAACACTTTTTCTGTAATATGAGTAGTGCTTGTAAATGTTGAATCCGCTTGAAATTCATATGCATCAGTTTCAAAGATATCTTCATATGGATCTTCATCAACGATATTATAATGAATTGCTACTACTGATTGTACTAAAGCTTTAATTGCATCGGTTGATACTGTAGCTGGTTTATCTGTTGCTCCAGATACGATGTCTGCATCAAAACTTGGAATTGTACCTACAATTAAATGATTAACACCATCATAATTATCTTGTATATATTTTTGAATACCTACAATAGCCCATTGCGATTGATAGACATTCACGTATTCAACATGAACTTTATTATCTAATGTGATACCAACTAAAATTTCAATAAAACCATAATCTATACCAGATCCACTTAGAGCAAAATCATTTTTTATAACCGCATGATACACGAAGCCTATAGTTTTACCGTCTTCATCTTTTGCAGTCCATTTCATATCTACAATTTCAAAATTAGATGAATTAGCAGACATTAATGGAATTGATGATAATTTTTGTTCGTTTTCTAAAGTGATTCTTTGTTCAAATAATTTATCTTTAGGTTCAGTCATTGTTTGATTTTGATTAACCATCGCAAATACTAATCCTATTAATAGCATAATGACGAAATTAATAAGTAAGAATAAATTTTGTTTTTTCATATTATGCCACCTCACTTAAAAATGCTAATAATAATTCATCAATTAATGCTCTTGTGTTGGATGCACCTGCAGTGATGTCTTGGTTATCACCATTTACAGTTGCAGATATATCTTCTTTAGTTAATCCAATGAATTCTTCTAAATAAGCGATATTTTTATTTTTAAATCCGCCTGATGAATGATTGTATGTATCTTCAGGTAATCTAATCTCAACAATTTCATCATTAGAATTAAAATATATATCCATAACGATACTATCAGTTACGCCATCTTGGTACTCACCGCTACCAGTTAAACTAAATACGTACCCAACAGTTTCACTACCTTGTAAAACATTTGATCTTGAAGTCACATGAGCTGTTGCAACAAAAGTGTTATCAACTTCTAAAGTGTATCCTGTTCCATATACTTCATCTAAAGGATCTAAAATGACTTCTCCAACTGCAATACTATGCGCATTAGCTAAGTCACCTAATAAGCCTTGAAGTGTAGATAAACTACCTGTAGCTCCACTGATTAAGTCTGCACTTGGTTGTAAGTCAGCAATATTTGAACCAACATAATATGATAAATTCGTTCTAGTTCCAGGAACATTTAAAGTTTGTTCAATCGTTAAAAATTGAGCACCTAATATTTTCCCGTCTAGACCAACACTTACAACAACTGTCATGTTTCCATAACTATTAGTTCCATAAACTTCATAAATATATCCTAATACATCATCATTTGCAGCGAAACCTTTTGCAATACTTTGTACGCTTGAAGGATATTCATCAGTAACTTTTATTTCTTCAAAGTCATCAATACCTTTTAATACTTGTTCATAAGATTCAACTTTAGCTGCAAGCAAATTATCTTGAATGATAGGATTTGTAATGGCATGAACGCCGCCAATAACAATACCACAAGCAATTGAAACAACTGCTAATACAAATGTGTAATGAAACATTGGATTCTTTTCAAATAATTTTTTCATTATACAGCACCTCCTACACCAAAGTAGACGATAGCTACTAATGCAATAAATGCTACACCATATCCAATAAAGAATGCTGGTTTAAATTTATTGGTAGCCCATTGAGGATAATCAATAAGTGGTACGAACATATTAGAAAATAATAGTGCAAATGCCACACCTTCTGGATAAGCACCAAACAATCTAATAAGAACAACTAAAGCACCTACTAATAAACCATAAATCCATCTTCCTGGTCTTGTTACTGGTGAAGTTACTGGATCTGTAATCATAAATACAGCACCAAATAAGATACCACCAGAAAATAAATGGAATAATGTATAATCTAATACTTGATCAGGATATAATTTTAATCCTGCAACAAACATTAAAACGACGAATGTAACTAAAGATGATACTATCACACGATAATCAGCTGAACGACGGATTAATAAATAAGCCATACCAATTAATATTGCTAATGCGCTTATTTCACCCATTGATCCTGGAATGTTACCCATAAACATGTCAATTAAAGGATAACTGTTTAACGTATGAGGAAATCCAGCTCCAGTTCTAATTGCGGTTAACGCTGTTCCACCAGCTATCATATCTACACCAACATATGTTCCTGTAAACATATCTGTTAAAGCCAATGCTATAAAAATTCTACCTACAGCAGCAACGTTAAAGATGTTTGATCCCATACCACCAAAAAGCATCTTACCGACAATAATACCGAATGCAGCACCGACGATAACAGCATATATTGGTAACTTCGATGGTACCAACATTGCAAATATCACAGCACTAACTGCAGGTGCAGTTATGTTATTTATTGTATATTTTTCAAATCTTGATTTTAATCGATCAATCCATTTTTCATGTTTGCCTGGTTTTTGCATAATACCAAAAGCGATTGCTTCTAGTCCAACCATCACAACTAATGAGACTAAAATTCTAATGACTGCATCCCAACCAAATCTATAAATTGAGAAAATAACAACTGGTGTTAAAGCTATTAGAACATCAATCATCATGCGTTTAGTGCTTACGTCTTTACGAATATAAGGACTTGTTTGTTTAATTGTTTGCATTATATATCCTCCTATTTACTAGCAAAGCTTTTCGCTTTACGCATATACTCAGTTAAATGTATTTTAGACGGACATACAAATGAACATAATCCACACTCAATACATTTATTAACTTCTAGCTGTTTTAATATATCTTTATTTCTAACTTTATATGCATTCATAATTTGTACTGGTTGAATTTCAACTGGACATGAGTAAACGCATGAAGCACAATGAATACAAGGCTCTTCTTGAAGTTGTTCTTCATTTTGAACAATTAAAGATGTTGTTGTATGTGTCATAACGATATCGTCTTGAGTCACATTAGTCCCCATCATTGGACCACCTAATATCAATACTTTAGGAACATCAATATCTTTATATCCACCTGCGGATTCAATAAGTTCTGTCATTAACGTACCGATTCTCGCTCTAAAGTTTTTGTTATGAATACCATTTCCGCTTAAAGATACATATCGTTCTAAAACTGGTAAACGATTTCTAACTGCTGCATAAATAGAAGCTAATGTAGAAACGTTAAAGTTTAGAACCCCATATTTAGATAATAATTCTCCTTGTGGTATTTTAATGCCTAAAGCATTTTTAATAGTCATTAATTCCCAACCTTGAGGATAAAAATTACCAACCTTTGCAATAGAAAGATCATAATCAGAAAATTCATTTAAACAGAATTCTAAACGTTCAGCAATTTCCTTATATTTCTTTTTAATAGCAATAACACCTTTTTTAGCACCAGATGCTTTCATTGCAAAAATTAACCCTTCTACAACTGCTCTAGGGTTTGTCATCATCAATCCATAATCACTAATTAGATTAGGTTCACATTCAACCCCATTAGCCAGTACAACATCAATCTTGTCTTTTGTGTTTAGTTTAATATATGTAGGAAACGCACTACCTCCTAAACCAACTAAACCAGCATCTTTAACAATTTCAACAAACTCTTCTTTTGTTAAAGCATCTATTTCTTCATTTGTACGATCTTTAATGGTTTCATGTAGCTCATATTTAAAATCGTTTTTCACGATTAAGCAGTCTACAAGTTTACCGCTTTGATCGACATGCTTTTCATTACCAACAACTTCACCACTAACAGTAGCATGCATCGGTTGTTCAAAGAAAGCACCTTTTCGAGTCCCAATAACCTCGCCTATTTTTACGAATTGTCCACCGCGGACACAAGTCTCACCCTCAGGGCATCTAGCGCTGGTTACAGGGTAATATAAGTAATTCGCTTCCGTATAATGATCAATCGGAAGTTTCTTTAACTCTTTTTTTCCATCAGGAATACATCTTGTCTTTTGAATCATTCCTATTCTCCTTCCGTATATAATGGATATTTTTTTGTTAATTTTAATACATCTTCATGTGCTTGATTCAAAATGTCTTCTGAATCAATATTGTTTAGAACAACATCTATAATCTTAGCAATAACTTCCATATCTTTCTCTACAAATCCTCTTGTTGTTACTGCTGGAGTTCCTAATCTTATACCACTTGAATAGTGTGGTTTTTCGGTATCAAATGGTAACCCATTTTTATTACAAGTGATACCTATTTGATGAAGTACTGTTTCAGCTTTTAGTCCAGTAATACCATATCTTGACTTAACATCAACAAGCAATAAATGATTATCTGTACCGCCACTTACAATACGACATCCTAACTTAGTCAGAGAATCTGCTAACACTTTAGCATTTTTAACAACTTGTTTTTGATACTCAACAAAACTTTCATCTAAAGCTTCTAGAAATGCAACACCTTTAGCTGCAATAACATGCATTAAAGGTCCACCTTGCATACCTGGAAAAACAGATTTGTCAATTTTCTTAGCAATTTCTTCGTCATTAGTTAAGATAATCCCGCCTCTAGGACCTCTTAAAGTTTTGTGTGTCGTCGAAGAAATAACATGAGCATAAGGGACCGGTGATGGATGCTGATTTGCTGCTACCAATCCAGCGATATGTGCCATGTCAACAAATAGATATGCTCCAACTTCATCCGCAATCTCTCTAAATTTTTTAAAATCAATGATTCTCGAATAAGAACTTGCACCAGCAATGATAAGTTTTGGCTTAACTTCTAATGCAATTTTTCTTACATCATCATAGTTGATCATCTCAGTTTTTTCATCAACTCCATAAGAATGACTCTTATAAAGTTTCCCAGAGAAGTTTAAATGAAACCCATGTGTCAAATGTCCACCTTCAGATAAGCTCATCCCTAAGATTGCATCACCTGGTTCCAATAGTGCTTGGTAAACTGCCATATTAGCTTGCGAACCAGAATGAGGTTGCACATTCACATATTTTGCACCAAACAATTTTTTTAATCTTCTTTTGGTTTCACTTTCGATTTCATCAACAAATTCACAACCACCATAATATCTCTTTTTTGGATATCCTTCAGCATATTTGTTCGTCAAAATTGACCCTTGTGCTTCTAAAACTTGTGGGGATACAAAGTTTTCTGAAGCAATCAATTCGATATTGAACTCCTGTCTATTCTTTTCACTTTCAATGAACTTTTTCATTAAAGGATCGTATGTCTCGAGGTTCATTTTTTCCTCCTAGCGTAGTCTTCGACTTATTATAACATAATAAGAAATAAAAAAAAAGACAGTCTAAAGCATTTTCACTAGACTATCTTTCTACTTTTTTAAGCTATTTTATATCATTTATAAAAATATTACTCACCTTGCTTAACATTGTGATAAACATCTTGAACATCATCTAATTCATCAAGCATATCTAAAAGCTTTTGAAATGCTTGTTTATCATCATCAGATGTTAACTCTGTTTCCATGATTGGCAACCACATAATTTCTTCTGTATCAAACTCTAACTCAGGGTTTTGATCTAGAAATGCTGTTCTAATTAAATTAAAATCTTTTGCATCTCCTAAGATTGTAACACCGTCTTCTTCAGCTTCAATTTCGGTGACATCAAGATCATTTAAAACTAATAGTTCTAACACTTCATCTTCAGTCATTTTCGGAATTGAGAAAACAGCTTGATGATTAAATTGATGTAATACAGATCCTGAAACACCTAATTTCCCATCAGTTTTTGTAAAGCAATTTCTAACTTCTGCAATCGTTCTATTTACATTATCTGTTAAACATTCAACAATAACAAGTGAGTTACCAGGACCAAAGCCTTCGTATCTAGATTCCGTATATGTATCATCGGATCCACCTTTAGCCTTATCAATAGCTCTTTTTATGACATCAGCACTTACTTGGTCTTTCTTAGCTTTTTCAATGATACGTTTTAATGATTGATTAAGTTCAGGATCCGGCACTCCACTCTTTGCTGCCATATAGATTTCTTTGCCATATTTAGCGTATAATTTCGATTTTTGTGCTGCGGTTTTACCCATCGCAACTTTGCGTACTTCAAATGCTCTTCCCATGTTTTCATCAACCTTTACTTTCCAAATTTTTTATCGTATGTTTTAATACTTTCTACTATGATTTTTTTCGCTGCTTCTTTTCCTTCGATATCAAGAATGTATGTCTTCTTACCTTCAAGAGATTTGTACACCTCAAAAAAATGACCCATTTCAGTCAATAAATGACCAGGTAATTCACTGATATCTTTGTATTGTGTTAGAGATGGATCTCCAAATGGAATTGCTATAATTTTCTCATCAATTTCATCTGAATCAATCATTTTCATAACGCCTATTGGATAACATTCCACTATAGATAGTGGTTCTATATCTTCTTGACATAAAACTAATACATCTAACGGGTCATTATCCCCTGCATAAGTTCTTGGAATAAATCCATAATTCGCTGGATAATGTGTTGAAGTGAATAATATACGATCAAGTATAATCATTCCCGTCTCTTTATCTAATTCATATTTTTTCTTAGACCCTTTAGATATTTCAATACATGCAATAAACTTATCGGGTGTAATCCTTGACTTGCTTATATCATGCCATATATTCATTTTCTCAATCTCCTTTTTATAACACATACTTATTTTAGCATTATATTTAGAAAAAAAACACCCCAAAAAGTGAAGGTGTCTTTTTATAATATAAGCGATGCTACTTATCCCACTTCGCCCCGCTTGTATGATAATTAACCGCATATAAGGCTACGTTAGAAAAACAACCCCTAAATGTTTAATCAATCGTAGTCGAAATGTTAGGCATTTCGGTAGAAACGTTATCCCCATATCAGATAACTTATACGATAATTATATACATGCCTATTATAGCAAGTTTACCTAAGATTTGTAAAGGCGATTATCTAAAACTTTACAAATGATTTCATTTTGTTACATGATTCATATAAAGTTCAAATGTATTTTCAAGTAAACTATGAATAGTCATTGGACCAACGCCACCAGGTACTGGTGTTAAGAAAGAACATTTATCTTTTAAATCATCAAAATCTGCATCTCCAATAAGTTTACCATCAACTCTGTTTACGCCAACATCAATAACGATTGCACCATCTTTAACCATATCTTTTTTTAGCATATGTGGTCTGCCAGCTGCAACAACTATAATGTCTGCATTTCTAGTATGAAAACCAACATCTTTCGTTTTTGAATGGCAAACAGTTATCGTAGCACCTTGATCCATTAATAGCCTAGCTACAGGAAATCCTACAATATTAGATCTACCAATAATAACAGCATTCATACCTAACACATCAATATTGTAAGTACGAAGTAATGTCATGATTCCTTTTGGAGTTGCTGGATAAATCGTTTTCTTCTTTTGATACAAATACCCTTGATTAACAACATGAAAACCATCAGCATCTTTATCTTTAGAGATTAAATCTATTAATAAATCATCATTTAAATGATCTGGGATTGGTAATTGTAATAAAATGCCATCAACGCTTTCATCATCATTAAGTTTTTCTATAAGAGATTTTAGTTCATTTTCTGAAATGTTTGCTGGAAGATGATACATCTCATTAATAATTCCAACTAATTCACATGCTTTCTTCTTACCTTTAACATATGAAAGACTCGCGGGATTATCTCCAACTAAAATAATTGCAAGTTTTGGAGCTCTTTTATATGTAGTAATTGCTTTTTCAATTTTAGTTTTCAATTCTAAATTTCTTTTTCTGCTGACTGATTTTCCATCAAGTAAAATCATACAATCAACTCCTAATCAATTAAATTTCCATTTTCATCAAGTTTCATTTCTAATGCTCTTGGTGTTTTATTTAAACCTGGCATAACCATGATTCCTTTAGTTAACGCAACTAAGAATCCAGCACCCATAGATGGTCTAATCTCTTGAATTTCTAAAGTGAAATCTTTAACAAGACCTACCTGTTTAGAATCTCCTGAAATAGATAACGGGGTCTTAGCCATACACACTGGTAAATTCCAACCCAACTCATCATATGTTTCTAGCTGTCTTAATGCTTTTTTAGAAAACTCAACATTTTTTGCGCCATAAATATTTTTAGCAATTTTTTCTATTTTAACTTTTGGTAAATCTTTTTTTTCATATACATGAACAAGTTTTGATGGTTGATGTGCAATTTGAATGACTTGTTTAGCTAAATCCACCATACCAAGTCCACCTTGAGTAAATCCTTTACATAAGGATATTGGATAGTTTTTTTCTTTTGCCCAATCCATAATAACTTGAATTTCTTCATCTGTATCGTTATAAAAATGATTTAATGCAATAACAAAATTCATACCATATGAATGGATATTATCAATATGTTTTTCTAATAATGGTAATCCTCGTTTTAATGCTTCAATATCTTTTTCATTAAAATCAGCAGCTTTACCATGAGATTTCAATGCTCTTGCGGTTGCAACAATTACGACAGCATCTGGTGATTTATCTAAATGTGGAACTTTAATATCTAAGAATTTTTGCATCCCTAAATCCGCTCCAAACCCAGCCTCTGTAACAGCGTAATCCCCTAGTTTTAAAGCCATTTTAGTTGCTACAACACTATTACATCCATGTGCTATATTTGCAAATGGACCAGCATGAATAAATGTAGGGACTCCATCAATAGTTTGAACTAAATTTGGATTGATTGCTTCTTTTAATAACAAGACTAGTGCATCTGCACCACCTAAATCACTGACAAAAACAGGTTTGTCGTCTTCGTTATAACCAATTAAAATATTATTAATTCTTCGTTTTAAATCATTTAAGTCAACTGCTAAAGCTAAAATTGCCATGATTTCTGATGCTGCAGTAATCACAAAACCATCTTTTCTAAGTGGTGTCTCAATCGATCTTAAACTACGATCATTCATGTCCATTGCACGTTTCCAAGTAACCGTCTTAATTTTTAATTCATTACCTTGGAACATATGATTATCAATTAAAGCACTTAATAAGTTGTTAGCAGCAGTAATCGCATGCATATCACCTGTAAAATGAAGATTAATATCATCAATTGGAACAACAATTGATTTTCCACCGCCAGTAGCTCCACCCTTTAGTCCAAAAACAGGACCTAAACTAGGTTCTCTTAATGCTAAAACAGGATGCATTCCTATTTCTTTTAATCCTTGAGTTAACCCAATGGATATAGTCGTTTTACCTTCACCTGCAGGTGTTGGATTTATGGCTGTAACTAAAATCAATTTGCCATCTTCTTTTGATTTTAATCTGTCCATAACTTTTAAATCAATTTTGGCTTTATAAAAACCAAAAGGTATACATTCTTCAGCTTGTACACCCACCTTTTCACATAAATCAGTAATCTTTTGCATATTATGCCTCCCAAAATATAAAAAAAGTATCTTATGATTAGATACTTTCATTATAACACATAATTTATCTTATAAAACGATAGTCATTTGTTAAAACTTCTTCTGCAAATTTAACTTCTATTTCTGTTGGCTCTTTTATATGATAAAGTTCATATTCATAACCTAAATCTTCCCATTTTTTTATACCTGTTTTATGATATGGCAAGACTTCAATTTTAACAATATTTGCTAGTTGATCTAAAAAATTTCTTAATCTTAAAAGATAGTGCTTTTGATCATTAATTGTTGGTAAAAGTACGTGTCTTATCACTGTTTTAATGTTTAAATCAGATAACAATCTTGCGAAGCTCAATACTCTATAGTTACTATGTTTAGTAAGTTTGATATGTTCTAAATCATCAATATGTTTTATATCTAGTAATACTAGATCTGTATATGATAATAATGTTTTATATTTCTCATCATCTTTATCATTATAACAACCAGCAGACGTATCTAAGCAAGTATGGATGTTTCTATGTTTGGCCTCTTTAAAAAGTTCAATGATAAAATCTAATTGAAGTAAAGCTTCTCCTCCACTAACAGTTAATCCTCCATTTTTGTAAAAGTGACTATACTTCTCAAAATCATGTAAGATTTCTTTCACGCTCATTCGTTTATTTTCGTGTACTCCCCAAGTGTCACGGTTGTGACAATATTGACATCTAAAAGGACATCCTTGTAAAAATAAAACATATCTAATGCCTGGTCCATCAAATGCACCAAAGGTTTCTATGGAATGGACATTTCCTAATAGTGTGTCTTCTTTAAGCAATGGATTCATGGAACGTTCTTGATATAACTTCTCGTTTTTGTTCGTTTGTCAAGTTTGAGAAGTTAACTGCATAACCTGATACTCTTATCGTTAAGTTCGGATATTTATCTGGATGATCATATGCATCTTGAAGTTTTTCTCTATTAAATATATTCACATTTAAATGATAGCCATTACTTCTAAAGTATCCATCTAAAATTTGAACTAAGTTTTCTACTTTAATGTCACCTTCATAAGTAAATCCATCTGCAGTTTCTAAAGATTTACCTAAAGCTTGAGGAATAATCGAAAATGTATTAGAAATACCATCTTGACAGTTTTCACAAGGAATTTTAGAAACGCTTAACAATGATTTTAATGCTCCTGATTTATCTCTACCGTGCATTGGGTTCGCACCAGGTGCAAAAGCTTCGCCTTTTCTTCTACCATCAGGTGTGTTTCCTGTCTTTTTACCATAAACAACATTTGATGTGATGGTTAAAATACTCATTGTAGGAATTGACTCTCTATATGTATATTCCGCTCTAATTTTATTCATGAACTTATTAACAACTTCAACTGCAAGTTGATCAACTCGATCATCATTATTTCCATAACAAGGGAAATCACCGTTTATTTCAAAATCTGCGATAATACCACGTTCATCATAGATTGGTTTTACTTTTGCATATTTGATTGCAGATAAAGAATCAGCAACCACTGACAATCCTGCAATACCTGTTGCGAAATTTCTAATAACTTCAGCATCATGAAGTGCCATTTGTAATCTTTCATATGCATACTTATCATGCATATAATGTATTGTATTAAGTGCACTTACATATGTTTTAGCAAGCCAATCAAGCATGATATCGAAATTTTTCATCACATGATTATAATCTAAAACCTCATCTTTAATCGGTTCAAATGCTGGAGAAACTTGATCACCTGTGATTTCATCTTTTCCACCATTTAACGCATAGAGTAATGCTTTCGCTAAGTTTGCGCGTGCACCAAAGAATTGCATTTCTTTTCCTAAAGTCATTGGAGATACACAGCAAGCAATACCATAATCATCACCATGAGATGGTCTCATTTGTTCATCATTTTCATATTGAATTGAACTCGTATCGATAGATATCTTACCGCAAAACTTCTTAAAGTTTTCTGGTAAGTCTTCATGCCATAAAACAGTCAAGTTAGGTTCAGCTGAGGTACCTAAATTGTAAAGTGTTTGAAGATATCTATATGTATTTTTAGTAACCCAAGATCTTCCATCTAAATTCATACCTGCTAATGATTCTGTTACCCAAGTTGGATCACCAGTAAACAAATCATTATATTCAGGTGTTCTAGCAAATCTAACCATTCTTAACTTCATAATGAAATGATCAATTAGTTCTTGTGCTTCAACTTCTGTTAAAACCCCTTCTTCAATATCTCTTTCAATATAAATATCTAAGAAAGTAGCTGTTCTACCTAAACTCATTGCTGCACCGTTTTGTTCTTTGACTGCAGCTAAATAAGCAAAGTATGTCCATTGGATAGCTTCAGTTGCGTTAGTTGCTGGCTTAGATAAATCAAAACCATAAGCTTCACCTAATGTTTTTAACATATCTAAAGCTTTAATTTGTTCTTGTATTTCTTCTCTTAAACGAATATTTTTTTCGTTCATAGGATATGCATATCTAGTCTTTTCTTTTTTCTTTTCATCAATAAGACGATCTACACCATATAATGCAACGCGTCTATAATCACCAATGATACGTCCTCTTCCATAACCATCTGGAAGCCCAGTAATAATTCCTGATCTTCTGGCTTTTCTAATATCAGCATTATAAACATCAAAAACGCCTTGATTATGTGTTTTTCTGTATTCTGAAAAAATGTGTTTTACATCTTCATCAACTTCATATCCATAAGCTTCAGCAGCTTTTACTGCAACATTAATACCACCATAAGGATGAAAAGCTCTTTTAAATGGTTTATCAGTTTGTAAACCTACTATTTTTTCTAACTTTTTATCGATATATCCAGGACCATGTGATGTAATAGATGCGACTACTTTCGTATCTAACTCAATCACGCCACCTTTTTCTTTTTCTTCTTTAAGAAAACCAAAAAACATATCATTAAGTTTTAAACTACTTTTTGATGGACCCACAAGAAAAGATGAATCTCCTAAGTATTCTTTAAAATTTAAAGACATAAAATCTCTAACATTGATTTCTTCAACCCATTTGCCTTCTGTAAAATTTCTCCATGCAGACATAAAAAAAACCTCCTATATTATTATTTAGATTTAATCGTATTTGTTACCTTCATTATATATAAAGATCTTATATAAAAATCGTGAAAACGTTTTACGCATGTTTGAAAACGTTTTTCAATATTCAGCAAGTGATTTATTGTCTTTCTATCTTCAAAAGGTTATAATTAACACGTATGCTAAAAAGCATATCTTTTAAGGAGGTATACCCATGATTATTACAAATTTGAGATTAAGCAAGTAACTGTTGTGGCTCTATACGATTATTTAATGAATAAACGAACCGAGCAGTTTGTCTAGTAAACAAAAAAGAGGTAACCCTATGGATAAAGCAATACTCGTCGGTTTAAATGTTAATCAAAATGAAGAAAGTGTGAGAAAATCAATTGATGAACTCGAACACTTAGCATTTGCTCTAGATATAAAAACTAAAGATAAGATTATACAAAATGCAAAACAAATCACACCTAAATATTATGTGGGTAGTGGAAAAGTTCAAGAAATTAAGAAAATGATTGAAGTTCTAGATATAGATATCGTCATTTTTGATGATACTTTATCGCCTGCTCAATTAAAACATCTAGAAAAAGAACTAGATGTTCAGGTGATTGATCGCAGTTTTCTAATTATGTCAATTTTCGCGATCAGAGCTCAAACCAAAGAAGCTAAACTTGAAGTTGCTTTAGCTCAAAAAAATTATATGCTGCCTCGTTTAATTGGACTTGGTAATTCATTATCAAGACAAGGTGGTGGTAGTTTTAATGCTAAAGGACCTGGAGAAACGAAATTAGAATTAGATCGTAGAAAACTATTAAGGGAAATATATCAAATTAGACAAGAGTTAGAAAAAATCAAGCAAGAAAAAGAAGTCTCTAGAAAACAACGTACAAAAAATCAAATACCTGTTGTGGCACTTGTAGGTTATACAAATGCTGGCAAATCATCTTTGATGAACAGCTTAAGTGACGCTTTAAGTCACGAATCTGAACAAGTCTTAGAAAAAGATATGTTGTTTGCGACTTTATCTACAAAAGCCAAAAAACTACAAAAAGAAAATATGCCACCATTCATTCTCATTGATACTGTTGGCTTTATAAGCAAACTTCCTCATGAACTTATTCGTTCATTTGAATCAACACTTAGTGATGTGATCCAAGCTGATCTTCTCATTCATGTCGTAGATGGTGCTTATTTCGATCAACTACAAATCGATGTTACAAAATCTGTATTAGCTTCAATTAAAGCTGATCAAATAGAAAGAATTTTAGTTCTTACAAAAAAAGAAATCGCATCTTCTTATCCAACAATTGATGAAGATTATCTATTTATTTCAAATAGAACAAAAGAAAATATCGATCAACTTATTGACACAATATATGGACACATTTATCAAGAAAATAGAATTCATATTCTACGTATTCCATTTGATGAAGGTCAAATATTCTCTAGTCTTAAAGAAAATAATACTATTTTAGAGACAAAATACGAAGCTGATGGCACTTATGTAAAAACGATCTTGACACCAGAGCAAGAAAAACAATATAAAAAATATCTATTGAATAACAAAAAATAAACCAAAAAAAAGAACACAAGCTTAATGAAGAGTTTGTGTTTTTTCTTAATAAGATGTATGTTCATTAAAGAAAGTCTTTATTTGATTTATAAATTCTTCTTTATGATTGATCTGTGATAATTGTTTTCTCAAGCTTGAAGCATGTGGAATACCTTTTAAGTACCATGGGCCATGACTTCTCATTTCTAAACATGCGACATGCTCACCTTTTAACTCTACAAGTGACTGAAAATGATAAATCATCATCTCTTCAACTTCTTTATATGTCGGTTTATCTAAAATAGTTCCATCTTCTAAATACGCTTCTATTTCTCTAAATATCCAAGGATTACCAAGGGCAGCTCTACCAATCATCACCGCATCGCATTTTGTATATTCAAGCATGTGTTTTGCAGATGGACCATCAATGATATCTCCATTTCCAATTACAGGTATGCTTACCGCTTCTTTTACAGCTTTAATTACATCTAAATCTGCCTTACCAGAATAACCTTGAGATCTAGTTCTTGCATGAATGGTGATTGCAGAAGCACCAGCTATTTCTATTTGTCTTGCAACATCAACTGCATTGACGCTATTAAAATCCCATCCACTTCTTATTTTAACAGTAACTGGCTTAGAAACTTTTTTAACGATTGCACTAACTATATCATAAATTTTATCAGGATTTTTCATCAATGATGCGCCAGCTTGTGCTTTGATTGCTACTTTTGGTACTGGACATCCCATGTTAATATCAATGACATCACAATTACTATGTTTATCTATATATAATGCAGCATCAACCATTGTCTCTAAATCTGAGCCAAATATTTGTTGGGCCATAGGCTTTTCATAATCTGTCATATATAAAAGATTTAAGGTCTTTTCATTTTTATGAAGCAATCCTTTATCTGAAACCATTTCAGCAAAAACAAGCCCTGCACCATACTTGCGAGCTAATGTGCGAAAAGCACTATTTGAGACACCTGCCATTGGAGCAAGCATTATTTTATTTTTAATTTCTATATCTTTTATCTTAAATGCCATAAAATCACCTGATTTATTGTATCATAAGAATGAGTTGCATGCAATTATGCTACAATATGATTGAAAAGAAAAGGACTGATATTTTATGAAAGATTATGCTTTAATCGCTTATGCTTATGATAAATCCGTAAGAATATATGTCGCGACAACTACACATCTTGTTGAAGAAGCAAGAAAAATTCACGAAACTTGGCCAACTGCAACAGCTGCTTTTGGCAGATTTTTAACTGCATCTGCAATGATGGGGTTGATGTATAAAAAAGGGGAACGAATCACATTAAAAATAAAAAGTGATGGTCCCATTTCATCGATGCTAGTCGAAGCAAACCCCGAAGGTGAAGTCAGAGGTGAAATTAATAATCCTCAAGTTTATCTTAAATACGAAGATGGCCCTAAAAAGGGGAAACTTAACGTTGGTCAAGCAGTTGGAAATGGCTTTTTATATGTCACAAAAGATTTAAATATGAAAGAATATTTTACATCATCTGCAGAGTTGCAAACAGGAGAAATCGGTGATGATTTCACTTATTATTTTGCATTAAGTGAACAGTCACCTTCATCAGTAGGACTCGGAGTTTTAGTTAATGTTGATATGAGCGTATTAGCAAGTGGTGGTTATATACTTCAACTCATGCCAAATGTAAGTGATGAGGTAATATCTCATCTTGAATCAGTCATTGCAAAATTACCTCCAATATCATCATTGATTAATGATGGTAAAACTCCAGAAGAAATACTTAATCTCCTATCAGATGGAACACATCAAATCCTAGAGAAAAAAGCATTAAGTTACACATGCCACTGTAGTAAAGAAGGCTTTGCTAGATCTTTATCAGCACTAGATCAAGATACCATGCATGATCTAATTCATGAAGATGAAGGCGCTGAAATTGTTTGTCACTTCTGCCATAAAAAATATCATTTTGATAAATCTGAATTAGAAGAAATAAATCTGAAAAGAAAATAATAATAAAAAAACCAACGCTCTACACAATAGGTATAGAAGTTGGTTTTTTTATTATTTTTTTTGTCTAAGTTTTTTAAATCCTTTAATAAATTTTAAATTAAGTACATCAACGATACCTAACGCTTGATAAAGTGTAATTTTTTGATTGCTAAATAAAGCAAGCATACGAATTGGTGTCTCCATCATTGATTTTCTTAGAACTTCTTTCATTGCAGGATCTTCCATCTTTTTAGCTTCTTTAGCTGCAACACTAGACAATATAAGTTTCATTACTTTACCAATCATTGTATGTTGTGTATCTTTTAATGATGTTGAAAGAGTAAATGGTCTATTTTTCTTCACATTTTTTGGTGGCAATGTATTTTGATAGAGTTTGAAAAAATCAATTGGATTATATTCGTATTGATTATAACTACTTAAAGTATGTCTAATCTCCTTGCCCTGGATTCGTATATCTACTTGATCTATAACAAGTCCTGAATGCTTACAAAGTTCTATTTGGTAATCACCAGTCTCTAAGACAAAACGTTTTTGATAAATATCATAAAACATAAATTCTTTTTTAGGTATATCAAATTCTACTATTTTTATTTCATCAGGTTTTAACTCTATTTTTTCAAACGCTTTAAGCTCTCTTTTCGCCTTAAAAACATTACTTTGATTGTTTCCAATGAAAATCATGACAACTTCTTTGCCAACCATCTTACCTTTATTTTTTACAGAAACACTCACATGATACCCATGTTCTGTTTCTTCAACGTTAAAGTTTTTATATCCAAAAGATGTGTAACTTAAGCCATGTCCAAAATGATATCTAACTTGTTTTCTAAATGTTTCATAATATCTATATCCAACAAATATTGATTCATCATAATAAATAGCATTGTTGTGATCTTTGATCTCTACATTACATTCTTTTTCATCATCGATCCATGTTTCAGCCAATCTTCCTGATGGGCTAATTCTTCCATATAAAATATCCATAATCGCTAATGCCGATGCTTGTCCTCCAAGATATGCAATTAGATGAGCTTTTGCAGAATCAAAAGGCTTTAAATTCACTACTGAACCACTTAATACAACGACAATAATTTGTTTATTCACTTCATATAATTTCTTATAAAGTTCTACTTGATTTAAAGGTAGATTTAATGTCTCGCGATCAAACCCTTCAGTTTCTAATGACTCTGGAATACCTACAATATAGATAACCTTTTTAGATTGATTGGCAAGTTCAACAGCTTCTTTTTCTAACTTCAAATCTATTTTATGATGATCAATACTAAATCCTTTAGCACATTTGATGTTATTAGAATAATTAGCTACTATATCTTTGATCTGGCTAACCTCAGTTGAGTTAACGTGTGAACTCCCTCCACCTTGATATCTTATATGATCATAAAAACCTGAGATAACCGCAACATTCTCTTTTTCATTCAGTGGAAGAACATCTTCATTTTTTGCTAAAATCATAGAATCTCTAGCAATCATTCTCGCTTGTTCGTGTTGTCTTTTAAAGTCAATTTCTATGTGTTCAACTTTTTTATATGTTTCAACCATCTTTTGAATTCTAGCAGCTGATCTTGAAATTTGTGTTTTTAATTCTTCATCAAATTGACTGTCTTTTTCTAATTGATTTGTCCAAAAACCATGACTAGTAGGCATCTCTAGATCACAAGTCATCTTAACACTAGCAGTTCTATGATTGATTGCACCCCAATCACTAACAATAACGCCTTCATATCCCCATTTATCTCTAACTACATCTTTTAAAATAGGATGTTCGGTTAAATATGTTCCATTAAGCTTGTTATAACTAGCCATAAGACTTGCTGGTTTTTCTTTTAAAACTCTATTAAATCCTTTATAGTATATTTCGTGAAGCGCTCTTTCATCGACAATACTATCTATGGTAAATCTATTTTTTTCTTGATTATTACAAATAAAATGTTTCACAGATGTCCCAACACCTTGATCTTCAACACCTCTAACAAATGCTGCACCAAGCTCTCCCGATACGATTGGATCTTCAGAAAAATATTCGAAATTTCTACCACATAATGGCGTTCTTTTAATATTTATTCCAGGTCCTAAAACCAATTGAACACCAAAATGCTGTGCTTCTTTCGCGATATTTTCTCCTAGTTTTTTCAATAAATTTCTATCAAAAGAACACGCTGTCAAACTAGCAGTTGGATAACAAGTAGTTTTAACACTTCCTTTAGCGCCAATAGTATCTTTCATATCAATTTGTTTTCTAATGCCATGTGGACCATCTGTCATCAATAAACTATTCATTTGTCCTAATGGTTTCGTTTGCCATACATCAAGTCCATCTAATAATTCAATTTGTTCTTTAAATGTTAAACTCATTTGACTATGACCTCTATTTCTACAATTTAATCTTGTATCATCCTGCTTTAGTGATGTTTTACATATCTTTATTATAAGGCTTCTTACATAAAATAAAAAGCCTTTATACAATTTGTATAAACGCTTATTTTAATTGTATGCTTTTAATCTAGTTAATAGTTCTTTTAAAGGTAATCCCATAATAGTGAAAAAATCACCTTCATAATGATCAACAAGCATACCACCTTCGCCTTGGATGCCATATGCACCAGCTTTATCCATCGGTTCTTTTGTGTTGATATATGCTCTAATTTCGAGTTCACTTAAAGATTTCATGCAAACTTTTGTTTGGCTATAAAAGGTTTCTTCTTTTTCTTTGCTAATGATAGATACACCGGTATAGACCATATGACATTGATTTGAGAGCGTTGATAACATATTAAATGCATCGTTCTCATCAACTGGTTTTCCAAGTATATTGTTATCATAAACGACAATGGTATCTGCTCCAATAACAACATCATCTTGATAATCAGTCGCAATATGACTGGCTTTTAATTTTGCTAAATACATGACGATATCAGATGGATCCATCGATTCATCAAAGGTTTCTTCGACATCGCTTGAAACAATTTTAAATTGAAGACCAGCATCTTGTAATAGTTTTGCTCTTCTAGGAGAACCACTTGCTAAAATAATCATAAATTCACACATGATGTTTTTTTAAAATAATTCATCATGTACTCCTCTCAACATATAAATGTTTATATCTAACGACTATTATAACACAATTGAAACAACGATTAAAATGATAATTATTTATACTCATATCTTACACGTGATATAATGTAATTATATCGGAGGTGATTTTGTGGATCACATCATTAAAATGTTACAAAACGAAATCAAAATCCCACTCAAGGAAAAACTTATTGTCTCAGTTAGTGGTGGGGCAGACTCTATGTTTTTACTCTCTATTTTAAAAGATAGTGGTTACAAATTAGAGGTTGTTCATTTCAATCACATGCTCAGAGATCAATCAAAAATCGAAGCAGACTTAGTAAGAACGTATTGTGAACAGCATCATATTTCTTTTCATTATTATTTAATTGAAATTGGAGAAGGTAATTTCCACCATCAAGCGCATCACTTAAGACTTCATTATTTAAAAGATACTGCAAAGATTACAAAAGCTAAATATATCTTAACTGCACATCATCTTGATGATTTGCTCGAAAACATACTTATAAAGCTTACAAGAGGATCAAATTTATTAGGTTATGCTGGTATGCAGCTAAATCATACAATCAAGGGACTAACATTTGTTAAGCCTCTTTTATATACATCAAAAGAAGAAATTTTAACTTATATAAAAGAAAACAACATTCCCTATCTAAATGATGAATCAAATGACTTAGATTTCTATATGAGAAACAGATATAGACATACTATAGTTCCAATCATGAAACAAGAAAATCCTAAGTTGTTGAATCAAGCAGCACAATATCACAAGCAAATATCACTAGCTTTCAAATTTATAAGAAAGACAACTATACAAACACTTAATGGCGGCACTACCATTGATCTTAATATCTATAAATCCTTAGATGAAGTCATTCAAGAAGATATCATTGCATACTTAATCGAAAAGAAAAATTTAAATCTTTCATTTGATTTGATTCAAAAAATAAAATTATTGCTTCTACAAGACAAGCCTAACTTAACATATCCATTATCAAGTCATTATTACGTAGTAAAAGCTTATGATCAAGCATTCATAAAACGTATAAACACTCCAAAAAATATTAAAATTCAAGTGTCTGAAGGTGAAAATAAGTTAGCAAATAAAGATAATTTCACATTTTTAACTAATTCAAACACTCATACTGAAGATTTAGAAAAATTATGTTATAATAAATTAGCGTTTCCGTTATGGCTGAGACATAGAGAAAACGGCGATAAACTCGCTTATAAGTTTGGTCATAAAAAGCTAAAAGATTTATTAATAGATAAGAAAATACCTATGGAAAAAAGAGATGCTTTATGGGTTTTAACAGACAATGACAACCAAATTCTTTGGGTACAAGATCTATACACAAATCAAATGCTCGGAGATAAACATTGTATATATTTTCAATTAAAGGAGTTAAATCATGCATAATGATATATCAAATGTTTTAGTTTCAGAAATAGAAATTGATGAAATATGTCAAACATTAGGACAACAAATTAATCAAGATTACAAAGATAAAAACCCAATACTCATAGGCTTACTTAAAGGCTGCATTCCTTTTATGTCTGATCTTGCAAAAAAGATAGAATTAAAAGTGGATATGGCTTATATGTCTGTTAGTAGTTATCATGGAGGCATAAGTTCTTCCGGTGATGTAAAAATAAAAATGGACTTAGATATTTCCGTTAAAGATCGACATGTGTTAATCGTTGAAGACATCGTTGATACAGGTAATACCATCGTAACCATTGTAGAATTATTAAAACATAGAGGCGCAAAATCTGTTGAAATTGTGACTCTCTTAGATAAACCAGAAGGCAGACTAAAACCTTATGAACCAAAATATGTAGGAAGAACAATACCTAAACTATTTGTTGTAGGCTATGGATTAGACTACAACGAATATTATCGAAATCTTCCCTACGTTGGTGTATTAAAACCAGAAGTTTACACAAACAAAGAAAGTAATTAAGAGGTGGCTATATGAACCAAAATCCTAAAAAACCAACCCCAAGAAAGCCAGAAATGAGAAAAAAACCAGATTATTTAATTATGATCTTCACACTTATTATCGTTATTGGTATTTTCTTATTTTTAAGAGATGCACTTGCAGGTCAAGTTAACGAACTTACTTCTAGTGAAATCCAAGCGGCAGCAAATGCTGGTCACATCGAATCCGTTGAATATGAACTAATCGGTGGAGACAACTATGACTTAGTTAGAATTTCCGGCGTTATTTTTGAACAACACGCTGCATTATATGATGATTTAATTTTATTTGAACGCGTCATGCGTATTGATGAAGCTCAGCTCATCTTAGATACAGTAGATGGCTATGGAGGATCAACTCAAATTGTTGCTAAATCTGGAGTCACATTCTGGAGTGTATTAATTAACTTAGTACCTCTCATCCTTATTGTTGTTGTATTATTCATTATTTTTAGAAACGCAAACAGTCAAAATAATAAAGCATTTGATTTTGCTAAGAATAGAGCTAAATTAAATCGTGAAAAAACTATTACATTTAAAGATGTTGCTGGTGTCGATGAAGAAAAAGAGGAAATGGAAGAACTTATTGATTTCCTTAAGGCACCTAAAAAATATGTTGATATGGGTGCTAGAATTCCAAAAGGTGTACTACTTGTAGGTCCTCCAGGAACTGGTAAAACTTTATTAGCAAAAGCTGTTGCTGGTGAAGCAAACGTGCCATTCTTCTCAATATCAGGTTCTGATTTTGTTGAAATGTTTGTTGGTGTCGGTGCATCACGTGTACGTGATTTATTCAAAGTTGCTAAAGAAAATTCACCATGTATTCTATTTATCGATGAAATCGATGCTGTAGGTCGTCAACGTGGCGCTGGTCTTGGTGGCGGGCATGATGAAAGAGAACAAACATTAAATCAATTGTTAGTTGAAATGGATGGATTTACTGGCAACATGGGTATTATTATCATTGCCGCAACTAACCGTCCTGATGTTCTAGATCCTGCACTTTTACGTCCAGGTCGTTTCGATAGACAAATTACGATTTCACTTCCAGATATAAGAGGTCGTGCTGCGATATTAAAAGTACACGCAAGAAATAAAAAATTAGATCCAAAAATTAATCTTGATGAATTTGCAAATCGTATCCCAGGATTCTCTGGTGCAGATGTTGAAAACCTTTTAAATGAAGCAGCCCTTTTAGCAGCAAGAGACAATAGAACACTTATTTCAGAACAAGATCTTGATGAAGCAATTGATAGAGTTATGATGGGTCCTGCTAAAAAGAGTCGTAAGTATTCAGTTGATGAAAAGAAGACTGTTGCATATCACGAAGCTGGTCATGCAGTAATCGGTATCAAACTAGAAGATGCAAACGTTGTCCAAAAAGTAACTATTATTCCAAGAGGTACTGCTGGTGGATATAACTTAATGACACCTGCAGAAGAAAAATTCTTAGAGACTAAAAAATCATTAGTCGCAAAAATCACAAGTTATTTAGGTGGTAGAGTTGCTGAAGAAATCGTCTTTGACACAGTTACTACTGGTGCATACAATGACTTTCAAATTGCAACTAAAATTGCACGTGCAATGGTAACAGAGTATGGCATGAGTGACTTAGGTCCTGTTCAATATGAATCAGGTAGCGGCAATGTATTCTTAGGTAGAGACTATTTCAAAGAAAAAAACTTCTCCGATCAAGTTGCACATGAAATTGATTCGGAAGTTAGACATATCATTACAACATGCTTTAATAAGGCAAAAACAATTATTACTGAAAACCGTGACTTACTAGATAAAATTGCTCATTTCTTAATTGAAGTTGAAACATTAACAAAAGCTGACATTGAAGAAATTGTAAGCACTGGTGAACTATCATGGTGGAAAGAAAAGAACGGAAAAGCCGAAGATGCGTCTTGATAAGTATTTAAAAGTAGCAAGAATCATTAAACGAAGAACCGTTGCTAAAGAAGCCGCAAGCAAGGATAAAGTTGAAATCAACGATAAACTTGCAAAACCTTCTTCTGCTGTTAAAGAAAACGACATCTTAACTCTACATTTAGGACTAAAAATCATTAAAGTGAAAATTACGAGTCTAACTCCTAAAAAAGATGAACTGATGTATGAACTTTTGAGTGAAGAAAAAAGGCCATA
>Ga0265293_10002485_pt1 | contig 36821 bp, 34 predicted proteins | sample Munlanlewell138R_FD_192505 | JGI IMG/M metagenome (GOLD analysis project Ga0265293, IMG submission 192505) | Leachate microbial communities from a municipal landfill in Southern Ontario, Canada - Leachate well 138R | ecosystem: Engineered > Solid waste > Landfill > Unclassified | place: Canada... | reverse complement strand
GAAAAGTCGATGACCTCTAGCGCTTGTTCCACATGGAGTTCCCGCGCTCGTCCTTGGGCATCAACACGATCCCAGTCATAGACCCGATACGTGGTATCGGAATTCTGCTGTAACTCGGCAACAACAACTCCAGCCCCCAAGGCGTGAACCAATCCAGCCGAGATCGGATACAGCTCTCCAGGCTTGACTGGAACTCTGTTGAGACAAGACAAAAGCTCGGCTCCGCCAGATTTCAGAGCATGCGTAAACCCTTCCTTTGTGACCCCCGGTCGCAGTCCCCAAACAATCCAAGCTCCCGGATCGCTGTGCACAATATACCACATCTCTGTCTTGCCAAAGCGTTCACCTGTAGATGTCCTGACATACTCATCATCTGGATGAACCTGTACAGACAGATCTTGCTGCGCATCGATCAGCTTAAACAGGAGGGGAAAACTATCTCCACCCAGATCGCGAGTGACTTCAGTCAAGGTTCTTCCTGCTAGGGGTCCGTTTTCCACCACACTTGTGCCGTTTTTGTGAGCTGCAACATCCCAACTCTCACCGATGAGACCATCGGGCAACGGGCGCTGGAACAAATCGTAGAGTCTGCGTCCCCCCCAAATCTTCTCCTTGTAAATCGGCTGAAACGTTAACGGATAGAGAGTCTGAACCATCTTATGACCCCCTATTTCAATCTCTGCTTGAGCTCTTTTTCTCGTGCTTCATAGCCTGGCTTGCCCAAGAGTGCAAACATGTTTGTCTTGTAAGCCTCTACGCCAGGTTGATCAAAGGGATTGACCCCCAATAAATAGCCGCTTATGGCACAGGCCTTTTCAAAGAAATACACCAAGGCACCGAAGTAGAAAGGACTCATGCTCGGAATCTCCAATACGAGATTGGGAACTCCTCCATCTGTGTGAGCCAAGATGGTTCCCTGAAAGGCTCTGTGGTTCACATAACTCAGGGACTTCCCAGCAAGGTAATTGATGCCATCGCCATCATCTAGGCTGGTCGGGATGGCATACTCCTGCCCTGTTTGGTTCACCCACATGGTGGTAGCAAAGATGTTGCGAGTACCGTCTTGAATCCATTGCCCCATAGAATGCAAATCAGACGTGAAATTGACGCTAGCAGGAAAGATCCCCTTCTGATCCTTCCCTTCACTCTCACCATAGAGTTGCTTCCACCATTCGCTAAAATACTGCAACGATGGTTCATAATTCACGAGCACCTCAATGTTTTTCCCCTTGCGGTAGAGGATATTTCTCAGGGCCGCATATTGGTAGGCTACGTTGTCCTTGAGAACAGGGTCTTGATACCATCCTAAAGCTTCTCTGGCACCTTGGAGCACTTCATCAATGTCAATCCCGGCAACAGCCATGGGGAGAAGTCCCACAGGCGTTAGCACAGAAAAGCGTCCCCCAATATTGCTAGGAATCACGAAGGATGTATAGCCTTCGGCATTTGCCATAGACCTGAGAGCTCCCTGGCTAGCATCAGTGGTGACATAGATCCGCTCACGGGCTCCCTCGACACCATATTTCTCTACTAGGAGGTTCTTGAAAATACGAAATGCAATGGCCGGTTCGGTCGTTGTTCCCGACTTCGAGATAACATTGACCGAGAAGTCGTGATCGCCCACAAGATCAAGGAGACCTTGTAGATACCTGTCACTGATAGCATGTCCTACAAAGAAAACCCTCGGTGTTTTCCGTTGTTCGGCGTCAAGCATGTTATGAAAGGAATGAGTGAGCATCTCAAGGGCGGCTCGAGCCCCAAGATACGAACCGCCGATACCTACGACAATGAGAATATCGGAGTTCTCTTGTATACGCCGTGCTGCTTCTTTCACAGCAAGCACCTCTGCCTGATCGTAATTCTTGGGTAGATCAAGCCAACCCAAAAAGCTATTCCCCGGCCCTTTACCGCTATGAAGTTGGTCATGGGCGAGTTTGACAGCAGGTTCAAGCAGTTCCATCTCGGCTTCTGTCACAAACTGAGCGGCGTATTTGTAATTAAGGTTTAACTGATTCATACTGAGTTCATCTCCTGTGTTTAAGACTAGGTATGATGTTAGAATACGACAGGACGCTCCCTTTACCTTCCCTCGGAACATCCTTTGTGGTAAACTGAAAACGAGGTGATCATGTGGAAAAACCTATCGCAATCATTGGTGCCATGGATGAGGAAGTGGAAGAACTAAGTCAAGGCTTAACCCCCGTTCCCCACTTTGAATCCCAGTTCTTGGACATGCCAGTCTTCCAAGGTAGCTTGGGAAATCGCGACGTTGTTGTCGTTCGCTGCGGTATTGGCAAAGTTAACGCCGCCATAGCCACGCAATATGTGATCGATCGTTTCAGGCCCGCCTACATCATTAACAGCGGTATTGCGGGGGGAATAAGCCCGAACGTCCGCATTGCCGATCTTGTTCTAGGCACGCATTCAGCCCAACATGACTTTGATGTCCGCAAGTTTGGTTATGCCCGCGGAGTCATCCCCCGGCTCGCAGAAAGTACGTTCAAGGCTGATAGCCATTTACTCCAACTAGCTCTAATGGCGGCACAGAAGGAAATCCAGGCTGATCGCCTTCACCAAGGCTTAATCGTATCGGGCGACCAGTTTATCAGTTCCCGGGAACAGAAACAAGAGATACGCGACTTCTTTCCACAGGCACTTTGCGCTGAAATGGAAGGCGCAGCGATCGCCCAAGTGGCTGCAGCAAATCGGATCCCTCATTTGATCGTGCGTGCCATCTCCGATCTGGCTGATGGTAGCGCTCCAGAGGATTTCGAACGTTATCTGTCGGAGATCATCCCTGTACTCAATGCTGTAATCCAAGGGTTGCTTTCGCTCATCAAGGACTAAATTCGCTCTGCTCTGAGTCACGCCAATCCATGAACCGCAAGATCCCACTGCAAAGTGCCATGGCTACATTGGAGCGAAACTGTGGATCGCCAAGCCTAGCCAAATCTGCGGAGTTCGACATAAATCCAACTTCAACGAGCAAGACTGGTGGCGTGGCCTTGGGTAACAGGAGAGTCGTACGGGGAATGGGACTCGGCTCATTAAGGATTTGGACTTTCTCAAGTTCCTCCAAGACTAGTCTAGCATAGATCTCGTCGATATATTGATCTTTCATGTAAAAAACAATCGCACCAGATTGCTTAGGGTCTTTGCTAGCATTCGTGTGAACACTCATTCCTAATTGGGCCTGATTCATGAGCTTGAAACGACCGAGCAAATCCCGGCGATGGCGGGTTCCTTCATTCACGAGATGACTCACATCGCGATCGGTCTCTCGGGTCAGTCCTACTTTGAGGCCCTGGGAACGCAGAATCTCAGCCATTTTGAGCACGATATCCAAGACGTAGTCCTTTTCATAGATATCCCCTGCTCCAATCGCGCCTGGGTCGATGCCTCCGTGACCTGGGTCGAGCATGATGTCATAGAGCATCTCCTGATTTAGGAGACTGACAGTATGGATTCCAAGAGGATAGTTGTGATAAATCGACAAGATCACCAGCAAGACGAATGCTCCTAATAGATAGAAGACTACGCCCTTGGGTATGATCAAAATGTTCCAACGACTCATTACCTTCCCCCCTCGCCCCATGTATATTCGTGAGGGGGTTGGACTAAACCAAGGCAAACACATTCCTAGGAGGATGACAGATGAGACGACTAATTCTTCTGACCCTAGTAGCACTCTTGTCTCTAGGCACAACAGCATTTGCGGCCCAGACTCCAGACGAACTTTTGGCCGATGCGGTTTCAGCTCTCAAGGAGATTGCTGAACAACCAGATTCAGAGCACTTTAACCGTATGCTGCAAAACGCCCACGGAGTTGCGATCTTTCCCTCACTCATTAAGGCAGGACTCGGTCTAGGCGGCAGATTTGGCGAGGGTGTTGTGTTGAAGTATGATGCGGAGAAAGGAGTCTGGTATGGACCCTATTTCGTTCAAATGAAGGGCATCTCCTATGGATTCCAATTGGGAGTTCAAACCACTTCGTTAGTCCTGGTGATGGCGGCCGAACAGGGTATGCAAAGCCTCCAGGAAGGCAAGATCACCCTTGGGGGGAATCTGTCAGTAGCCATCGGCCCCATCGGGCGATCAGCGGAAGCTGGTACCAACTTGAGCCTTGACGCGGTCATGTACAGTTACTCCATCAGCAAAGGTGCCTTTATTGGAGCATCCCTAGAGGGTGCATCCATTGACAATAACGTAAATGCCAATCACGTCTATTGGAATAAAGTATTGACCCCTGGGGAGATGTTAACAAAGCGAGCATCAAAGAGGGAGATCCAAGGGTTGATCCACGAGCTGAACCGAATCATAGACCTAGATCATCAAGGACAGGAGGTGGCCTCGTGACCACCGTAAAAGTGGAGAGTTTTTCCTTAGATCACACAACTGTCAATGCGCCCCATGTGCGACTGGCAGAAGTGTTCGAAACGCCCAAGGGGGACGTTATCGCAAAGTACGACTTGCGCTTCACGCAACCAAATGAGAACATTATGCCCACTAGTGCAGTCCACGCCCTTGAGCATCTTTTGGCAGGATATCTCCGTGAGGAGTTGCCTGGAATCATCGATCTCTCGCCCATGGGCTGTCGAACTGGATTTTACCTCATCCGTCTCGGACAAGCTAGTGAAGGAGAAATCGCTGGTGCGTTAATTCGGTCGTTAAAGAAGGTACTCGAAGCAGAAGAGATTCCTGCCCGTAATCCTCTCCAATGCGGTAACTACCGAGACATGTCCCTTTTTGGGGCTCAGGAATACGCCAAAGAAGTGCGGCAGGGTCTCCAAAGAAAGTATACCTAAGAAGAAAGCCCGCGGTTCACAGTGATCCGCGGGCACGCTTTTTTTTAGTTCTTACTTGCTCACTTTGGACCAAGTGTCTCTTAGGGCGACCGTCTGGTTGAATACAGGTCGTTCTGGCTTTGAGTCCGGATCGACACAGAAGTACCCCTGCCGTTCGAACTGGAACTTATCTTCTGGCTTGACATCTGCCAGGTTCACTTCGACTCTAGAATCCGTAAGGACTTCCAGAGAATTCGGATTGAGAATATCCTCTAACTCTCCCACACTTGGATCCTCCACAGTGAATAAATGGTCGTAGATACGAACCTCGGCTGGCAAGGAGTGATTGGCTGCCACCCAGTGCAGTGTCGCCTTTACCTTGCGTCCGTCTGGAGCCGAGCCCCCCTTCGTCTCGGGATCATAGGTAGCCCGAATCTCCACGATATTCCCCTCTTCATCGCGAATGACGTCCGTACAGGTGATAAAGTAAGCAAAGCGTAAGCGTACCTCTCGACCTGGCGCGAGCCTGAAGAATTTCTTCGGGGGATCGATCATAAAGTCTTCCTGCTCGATATAAATCTCACGTTCAAAGGGAATTTGCCTGGTACCTGCCGCGGGATCCTGCGGATTGTTGACACCTTCCACATACTCCACTTGTCCCTCGGGATAGTTCTCGATGACAACCTTCAAGGGACGAAGTACAGCCATGGTCCGAGGCGAAGTCTGATTCAGATCTTCCCTCAAGCAGTGCTCTAGGAAGGCATAATCCACCATACTGTTGGCCTTAGAAACTCCAATTCGTTCTGCAAAGTCTCGAATGGCAGCAGGCGTATAACCTCTCCTACGAAGTCCTGAGAGGGTTGGCATCCGCGGATCATCCCAGCCATTGACAAGACCCCTGTTTACCAACTCCAGAAGTTTGCGTTTGCTCATCATTGTGTAGGTAAGATTCAGTCTGGCAAACTCAATCTGCTGGGGATGTGGTTTTGGATATACTTGCTCCAAAATCCAATCGTACAAAGGTCGATTGTTCTCAAACTCTAGGGTACAAATGGAATGGGTAATATTCTCAATTGCGTCCGAGAGACAGTGAGTAAAATCATACATTGGATAAATGCACCACTGATCGCCTGTGCGGTGATGGGTAACCTTGCGAATACGATACAAGGTTGGATCGCGCATCACGATATTGGGTGATGCCATATCGATCTTGGCCCGTAAGACATGACTGCCTTCTTCAAACTCGCCTTGCCTCATTCTGTGGAATAAGTCTAAGTTCTCTTCAACAGAACGATTACGATACGGGCTGTCTTTTCCGGGTTCCGTAAGGGTGCCTCGATAGGCACGAATCTCCTCTGCACTTAGCTCACAGACATAAGCCTTCCCCTGCTTGATCAGCTCTACTGCTAAGTCATAGAGCTGTTCAAAGTAGTCTGAAGCGAAATAGAGATGCTCACCCCAATCAAAACCAAGCCAATGGACGTCCCGCATGATGCTCTCAATGTACTCGGTTTCTTCCTTTTCTGGGTTGGTATCATCAAAACGCAGGTGACACGTACCCTTGTAGTCGCGGGCTATGCCGAAATTGAGGCAAATAGACTTAGCATGCCCGATGTGCAAATAGCCATTGGGTTCTGGAGGAAAACGAGTGACAACAGCCTGGTGCTTGCCAGTGGCCAAGTCCTCGTCAATAATATTCCTAATAAAATTGGATGGGGCATTTGTGTTCGTGTCCATCAGCATATCCTCTCCTATAGCTTACTATCTATTCACTTTAGCATATCCACGGCAACTGTCAAGCAATGGGTCGTCCACCATAATGTAGCACGCAGTTTCCGCCCACATCATTACCAGCCTCAGCACTCTCCAGGACAGAAGCACCTTGGAGTGAGGCATAAAGATAACCAGCGGCGAATGCGTCTCCTGCCCCGGTCGTATCGACGGCCAGAACAGGCTTTGTAGGCACGTGGGAAAGAAAGCCCCTGTTAGCCACTAAGCAACCTTCGGAACCCATGGTCATGATAACACAAGGGTACATCTCCGAAAGTCTTTTTGCTACGGCTTCCGGCTCAACCTCGCCGGTCAAAACCATACCCTCATCCAAGTTCGGGAAGATCAGGGATGCTTCCGCTGTGAGGTGTAAGAATCTCTCCGCACCAAACTCCTTGAGTAGAGCGTAGGAAGACGGATCGACCGAAAAGGGAATGTCTCGTTCTCGGATCTTTGCCAAAAGTGTTATCGTGGTCGATGCAAGCTCCTGCGAACCAAAGAAGGAATAACCGGTAAGATGCATATGCTGTAAGCCATCGAAGAATTCGTCGGGAATGTCACTTGGCACAACCTGTAGATTCGCACCTCGAGATGTAACCATCGTTCGCTCACCGCGATCATCTAAGAAGAGCAGGATGGTTCCAGTGGGATCGTCCTTTTCTGTCAAACAGGTCTCTACACCATAGCTCGCTAACTCCAGGGCTAGGGTGTTACCTGCCAGATCGCGACCGATAGCACCTGCAAAGCGGACATTCGCACCCAGGCTACCAAGCCAAGCAGCAACATTTGCCGCAGACCCTCCCCCTTGATATGAGATCGCTCCCGTTACATCACTACCGATCTGTAACGGGCCATGGGACCTCACTGCCACATCTAGAATCAGGTCACCGAACACGCCGATCATAATTAACTCCCCAGACTATACGTTTGAGCAAGCTTGGCACCGAGAAGCAAATTATTCTTGACCAAGGCGATATTAGCCTTCACCGTCTCCCCCTGGCTTACTTCGTGGAGTCGCCGAAGGATGTAGGGTGTCACGTGCTTACCCTGCACTCCCTGTTCCTCGACCTCTGCTAAAATCATGTCTAGCCAGGCGTTAAACTGCCTGGAATCGAGTTCATCTGCCAGAGGAATCGGGGTTGTAACCAGTATTCCGCCACCGATCTCAAGGGTCTCTTTCGTCTCAAATATCTTCACTATATCAGCGGGGTTGTCAACCCGGTAGTCTACCCTAAGACCACTATCCCGGAGATAAAATGCGGGGAACCCCTCTGTCTGATAGCCTACTACCACTGTTCCTTGACTCTCTAGTACCTCCAAGGTCTTGGGGAGATCGAGGACAGATTTTGCACCAGCACATACGACCATCAGATTGTAGCTTGCCAGGGCTTGCAAGTCCGCGGAAATATCGAAGCTCTGTTCAGCTCCTCGGTGAACCCCCCCAATACCACCAGTAACAAAAACTTTGATGCCAGCCAAATGGGCAATCTGCATCGTGGTTGCCACCGTTGTGGCCCCGTCAAGACCTAGGGCTAAGAGCGAGGGAACATCTCGTAGGCTAGCTTTGGGGATATTTCCAGCCTTAGCAATGTAGTGAAGCTCATCCTCGGTTAGTCCCACCTTTAACTTCCCGCCCAAAATGGCGATGGTTGCTGGTACTACCCCCTCGGCTCGCAACAAGCTTTCCAACTCCAAACCGAGCTGGTAGTTGTCGGGATAAGGAAAACCATGGGCAATAATCGTAGACTCCAGGGCAACTACCGGTTTGCTATTCGCCAACGCTTGCTCTACTTCTGGACTTAAGTGTAACATCCTAACCCTCCTTTGTTAACAACGCTTCTAGCGTGGGCTTAATACCCCACGATGTCGCAAAGCTACGATATTCTTCTAGCGCCTGCCGTTTATTTGTCTTAGGATCCAAAAACGCACGGATGAGGAGGTTCTTGGGCGTATGTTCTAAGTCTATAAACTCCATCACACGCACCAAGTATCCCTGCGTCTCTAGGAGTTTACCCCGAGCAGCATCAGTCAATAAGGCGGCAACGCGCTCTTTGAGAATTCCATGTTCGAGAAGAACTGGTTCCTTCGTTTGCTCGAGTTGCCCGAGGACTTCATGCTGACAACAGGGAACAGCAAGAATCACCTGTGCTCCCCATTGTACCGCCTGGGCCAAAGCATAATCCGTGGCCACATCACAGGCGTGGAGCGACACAACCACATCTACCCTATCATCCGCCTTAAAGTCTCTAATATCTTCGGCATAGAAGCGCAGGTGTTCAAAACCTAGTCGCAGAGCCATCTCGTTACAGAAGGCCACTACACCTTCCTTAAGATCGAGGCCAATAATCTGAACATCACGCTTCAAGTGCTCTACGAGGTAGTAGTACAAGGCGAACGTTAGGTAAGCCTTTCCACTTCCAAAGTCGACAATTCGCAAAGGCCTGTCACCTTGATCAGGCAAGTAGGGCATACAGTCCTCTACAACTTCTAGATATTTGTTCAACTGCCTGAACTTGTGGTACCGCTTCTTAAGAACCCTCCCTGCCTCATTCATGACTCCAAGTTCTACCAAGAACGGGTAGGCAGTCCCTTCTCGCAAGAGATATTGCTTGGTTCTATTGTGCGCCAGATCAACATCTTGCCCCTTGCGGGATGGTTCATGTTGCAGGATCTTCATGGCACCTTTCTTACTCACTAGGACCTGCCAATCTGCCTCAGGCGTGAAAATATGACCTTGGCGAAAAACTCCGTTCATAAGGTCTAGAACTAGTTCTTCGACCTGCTCCGCGGATAGATTCTCATGAAGCTCTTTCTGTCCGTAGTGATAGGTGACCTGGTAGGCTAGCTCACCTTTCAGCTCAAGGGGACGCAAGGATACCTTCTCATACTGGGTTTGTTTGCTCCGTAACTTACTCAGGGTACAGCCGAGAAGATTCTCCTCCTCCAGGATCCTCCCAAGGAGCACCGCTAATTGACTATCTTCCCTCACATAATCACTCCTTGACCTCGGTCACCGTCTTGTCGATAAGCGGCTGCAAGTACTCCTGTTGATCGTAGAGCCAAAATAGAATGGCCAAATCCACATCTGCCCTCTTGGTATCGCCAGCGTCAAGGTGATAGGCCACAAAGAGGAGCTGAATCAGATAGGTGATGTACAAAAAGACATGTCCTTCTGTCTTTCCCAACGGCATTTCCCTTGCATAGCCTCGTATCAACTCTTGTACAAAGCTGGGCCATTCCTCTCTCCGGCCTAGGTCACTAAAGGTCGAACTTAATACAGATGTAGCCAAATAACAGAGGTCAAAGACGCGAATCCCGATACGAACGCGATCGAAATCAAGAATGCCCGCTACCTCTTCATCCCGAAAGACCAGATTTCCCGGGTGAAAATCTCGATGAATCAACTGTCTGGGCAAAGCTTCGTAGGGGTTTACCAGCTGTTCACTAATGGTCTGACCCAGTTCATGTAAACGGTGATGAAGCTTTTCGGACGAGTAGCTCTGGGCAACCGGCCAGGCATACGTGGACACTTCATGAAACAAGTCGAATCCTGGAAATCCTGTATGGGCGTCATAGTCCGCGAGGCAGCGGTGTAGCCTGGCGAGAGTAGAGCCTGCCTCGCTAGCCCAGGAATGACTTCGTGTGACAAGGGTATCGCCTGGTATGCCGGGGAGATAGGGATAGAGTACGTAAAAGGACCCCTGGTACTCTGCCCAAGGAACACCCTCCTTGGTATGGAGTAAGAGTGAAACTGGCTGATCGTGCTCAGAAAGCCACTTTAGCAAGTCGTACTCCTCCAAGGCGCGGGTTCGGTTTGATCTTCGTTTGAGAATATAGGCTTCATCTCCCAGGCAACAACGCCACACGCCGTCTACTAACGGCTGCGTGTCAGCTCTGCCGAACTTTGAACCCCACTTTGCAAGAAGTTCCTTCACGTCTAATCCCCCTGTTCATTCAAGTGTCTTGGAGACTCACCAGTACGATTCTTCAACACCCATTCTCTGTTCTTGATAATGGACTTGCCGATTTCATCCACGGCATTCATAATCCACATGTAACTTTGTGTATTCGGCTCGTAGTTCGCTTCACCAAAGGAATGGACTCTACCTTGCTTCTGCAGCTCATTGACTTGGGCAAACTCCTCTCTGGAACCTCGTGAATAGACACCAAAGGTCCGGCCACCGTTTTGGTTCACAAGGGAGAAAACTGGAACATCGCTGGGACCGTCTGCGATATAGATCATATTTTGGAACGGAATACGACGATCTTCCTTGGGAATGTTCGTGTTCACATCGATGTCTCGGATCTTATTAACACCCTTGTTGATCTCAAAGATTGCCCTTGTCTTTGTAGTATTGTCAATGATGTAACTAATGTCCTGAATTGTCACCTCATCCGCTTCCACCTGGGGCACGCCCCCTTTGAGGTAGCCTGGTGGGAAGCGATGCTCCACAAACTCACAAGCCCAGATCCCGTCGGTGTACGGAGCGATCTTGCTGCCTAGGATCATCTGCCTAAGTCCCGTACTAACAATATAGTGTTCCACTTTTATGTCATATTTACTAAAAAGAGGACATTTGGCAACATGCTCCTTGACAGCGGAGAAGAATTCGGGCAAGCCAGGGTGAAACTCTAGTTCTCCCCCTAATTGTCGCAGGAGTTTGTTATTCAAGCCCTTAAAAATGCCAGCCCTCACGTAGGTCAGGATATGGTTTAGGTAAATGCTGTCCTCGGCAACCATTTCTTGACCATCCTGGGTTAGATACTTCGGCAGTGCATTGACCTCACGCCAGAAGTTCCGTCCATCAACATTGTAATGATTGAAAAGAGGATCCTGCATATAACCTGGAATCAGAGTCTTGTCAAAGTCCCAAATCACAGCAATATGTGTCTGCGAGAAAATGTTCGAAACCATGTGACCTACCTCCTAAGAAAAGTCAATGGGAAGTTGCCGCCCCCAGGTGATACCTGTGAGATCAACCTCCGAGTTGTATACAAACAGCTTTACCCCCTGATCGTAGGCCTCCTGCAATGTTGCAGAAAAGGCGGGATCAATGTGGGTAGCTGGGCTAAATCTCTCGCCATCAGCTCTTTGTACCACAAATAGAACTGCCGTCTCATACTCTCGGCTCAACTTGAGACGAGTTAGTTCCTGCACATGACGCTTTCCTCTGGCGGTAACAGCATCAGGAAACATGGCAATCCCTTCGTGCACCAGGGTGCAACTTTTCACCTCTAAGAGCATTCTTTGATGTGAGGGGCCATGCAATAGAAAGTCCCAACGCGATCCACCATAGCTGTACTCAGACTTTTCTAGATCCCAGGCTGCCAAGGGAGCAATTTTCTTCGCTGCAAGGGCGGCGGCTGCGAGACGATTGGCCATGGTAGACTGGAGCGACACTAGGGTTACACCATCTTGAGCTAGGACTAGCCATCCGGACCACCTCGTTCTTCGCTGAGCATGCGCCGCATATCTCAGATAGAGCACGGCATCTGGTCGCAGAAGCTCCTTCAGACGACCTGGATCCGCAAGGTGAGCTTCGACCTCTTCGCCACTGCCATCAAGACGGCAACGGATGATGAAGCGGTTAGGACGCTCGATAAAGGTCGCCCTGACCAAGTCATCAAAGCCAATACGTACCACATAGGCACCCCCCTTGCCCAATTTCTACTACTACAATTCCCCACAAGTGCTAACATTCCTTCGCCCTATAGGAAAAGCCTACATAGATGGAGAAGCTACAAGTAATTCGCGAAGGAGGGACAACATGCGTATTGCCATTCCCCCACTCGTCATACGAGCATGCAACAACCTGTCAGAGCATGGATATCAAGCATATCTGGTGGGAGGAGCCATCAGAGACAGCTACCTGGGCCTAAGCCCTATCGATTGGGATATAGCAACCGATGCTACACCAACGCAGGTGGAAAGCATATTTTCCCGAACGATTCCTACTGGCAAGGACTTTGGGACCATTACCGTGGTTTATGAGGGCTCGCCTTTAGAAATCACAACGATGCGAAAAGATGGACCCTATAGCGATGGGCGACATCCAGACTACATTACATTCACAGACGAGATTGAAGAGGATCTCGGTCGCCGTGACTTTACGATCAACGCTTTGGCCTATGATCCACTCCAACACAAGACTATCGATCCATTTTCGGGTCTCAAACATATCAAGAGAAAACTCCTGGCCACGGTTGGCGAACCCGATCATCGTTTTCGTGAGGATCCCTTACGAATGCTGCGACTGTTGCGATTTCAATCAACCTTGGGATTTCGAATCCAAAAGAAAACCAGGCTAGCCCTGCCTGGCTTAGCCCGGTCGATTCTCGCGGTGAGTGTAGAGAGAGTCTTAGGAGAATTAAACAAAATGCTCCTTGGCAGCCACCTGTTCACAAGCCTTGAGACCTTCTATCTCTCGGGTCTAATGGAGCAAGTGCTCCCCGAACTTGCGGCATGCTACAGCGTTTCGCCAGGACAGAGCCATCCATACGATCTCCTTGGCCATGCAATGACAGCCGCCCACTTCGCCTATCCCGCCCTCCACATACGCTGGGCCGCTCTTCTTCATGATGTGGGGAAACTACAGACACTCAAGCGTGAACACGCCAAGATCAGTGCCGAAGTTGCAGAGGGAATTCTCAGACGACTACGGGCCAGTAGCGAGCTTGTGGAGAGTGTATCGACCCTCATATCACACCACATGTTCTCCGTTCACCCCCACTCTTCAGAAAGAGAGGTCCGCCGTTTTCTCGCGGCGGTCAGCCCAGACACAGCCTTTGATCTGATCCGACTTCGCCAAGCAGATATGGCGGGTATGAACCTCGATCCCCGTCAGATCCTGTCCTTTGGAGAGTCACTAGAAATGCGATTTCACGAAGTACTAGCTCAAAACCATGCCCTTTCCATTGACAGTCTCGCCATCGATGGTCACGATCTGATGCAAACCTTAAGCTTACAACCCGGACCGCTCATTGGCGAAATCCTTAGGTACTTACTGGAGCAGGTTTTGGCCGATCCCTCCCTCAACCAGCGGTCGACCCTCGAGAGCCTGGGGCGGGAGTATCTAGAGTCATTACCAGAAAATCCCACGCTGAACTAGAGTCCCAAGGGATTTGTCCTATCTCTCGAAAACCCAGACGGGTGTACACCTTGCGTGCTCGGATGTTGTTTGCTGCAACAGTAAGACGGAAACCTTCGTTCCAACCCCTATTTTGGGCAAAAAGTAAGCCTGCTCGTACAAAGCCTTCTCCATAACCCTTCCCGCACCAAGCCGGATGCATACCCAAACCAATATCCAAGAACTCACTTGCTGCATAGAGAGGGTTGTCCTTCTTTCCACTCAGCCGTGCAGCCTTCCCGAAACACACAAACCCAACCAAGTCACTGCCTGAAAAGGACGCGAAATAGGGACCGCTTACCAGGCGGTCCCGCGCCACTTCAGAGTGGTGAAGATTATACAAATCGTAGGGAGCAGGATAATCCCAGGCGACAATCTGGAGAGCTGAGGAATGATCTACTTTTTCAAAGATATAGTCCATAGCCTAACCCCCGCTTGGCGAATAACCATGGGTCTCCAACCAGAACAAAGAGTCTTCTAGGTTGTCAGGACCCACCTCAAGGGCCCAGATGGCCTCTGGCGACACTTGCTCCAGAGAGTAGCAAATCTCATCGAGGGGCAAGCGCCCTTCTCCCAGGGATAAATGGGAATCCTGATCCCCTAGGTTATCGTGGAAATGCACATAGCCGATCAGCCCGCCTAGGTCTTCAACCCATTTCTTAACAGGGATCTTCCCGTGACAAAAGGCATGCCCTAGATCCAAGCAAGCTCTTAGATTCGGATGATCCACCGTTCGCAAAACGTCAACAATCAGCTCAGCATCTACTTCTAGAAGGTTTTCCAGGTAGAAGGTGACCTCCGAATTTTTGTCGGAGAGGAAACTCTTCCAAAACTCAACGCTACGCCTTAACCAACCCCCGTACGTATTTGTATTGGGTATATAACCGTGATGGAGAACCACGTGCTTTGCGCCAAGTTCCTGAGCGTGGGTATAGGCAAACTCAAAACGATCTCGTGTAACTTGGCGAATCAAGGCATCACAGCTACCAGGACTAAGGTCCCCAAAGGGTCCGTGCAAGGCCTTTGGGGTTATAGCATCATACTGCGTACGATGGATGGAAACCCCATCGGGCTTTAAACGTGGATACTCAGGATTCGAGAAGGATTGAATCTCTACGCCCATTCCCGTCTTTCGGCACAACGGAGCCACCTTCTGGGGCTGAGAAGCATCACATAGTAGGACAAAGCGCATGATTTCTCCCTCTTTCTCCTAACCAATTACAACCACATTGCGGGCTCGTCCATTCTTTTCCGCAGAACTGTCGCCACTTGAATCCGGAGACTTGATTTCCACAAATTCCACGGGTGTTCCAGGTTTCAAGTGGATATTCCGTTGTTCCGCCGGCAAATTGGCTTTTGTGAAGAAATAGTCTCCCTTGTCCCCGCGGATAAATCCATAATTGGTCATAAAGCGCTTAATTACGCCGGTCAGCTTACTAGGAACATCTCGTTCTGGAATTAGGCGCATCCAATACACAGGGGGAGTCTTGCCATTGCTACGAACCTCGAACATCTCCGGGTAGGAACGTAAGATATCTAAGAGGTTGGTGTAGTTATAGCTCCGAGGATCGAAGTCTGAGTTCTCCCTACGGATAGACTGCCCTAGATGGGCCAAAAGCAACCATCCATCACTGTCTTCATCACTTGCCTCATAAGCCCTGCGGACAATATCCTCCACCGGCACTTTTCCTAGAGAGGGTATCTGTACTTCCTCTTTAACCTGTGGATTCGAGGAAAAACCAAGGTTTTCTAGATATATGAAACGATTACAGGAACGAACCAAAATACTCTTGGTTCCCTGCCGGCCTATCCCTGTCACATACATACCATGCTCGCGAAGGCGCAATGCTAGACTATAAAAGTCGCTATCGCTCGATACAATACAAAAAGCATTGACTGGATTACGGTTTGTAGACACAATTTCAATGGCATCCATAATGAGAGCTCCATCGCTGGCGTTTTCACCATAACGGAACTGTTGGATGGGTCTTACCGGATAACTCTGGAGAAGCTCTTTCCATCCACCCATATGAGGTTGTGTCCAGTCTCCGTATACTCTTGTTAAAATAATCTCACCAGAACGATTGATCTCGGCCAATATTGGACCCAGAAATCGTGGTGAAATGTTCTCACCATCTACCAAGACGGCAAAATGGTGTTCTGACATAAAAATCCTCCCTTATGATTCATTCCCATCAATTGTCGTTTGTGTTCACTTGCTGGATCGCTCTGTGAACTAAAGTTAAGAAACTCTCCTCAAATCTCCGATCATCGTCGTTGGTACGCCCAGAGGGACCTTTCGTTCGGCCACCTGCTCTGCGGTACTTGGCTTTGAGAGAACGTTCTTCCAGCAAGAAGTCAATATTACGCTCCGAATAAATGCGGCCTGAGGGCGAGACCGCTAAGGCACCCTTTCCCAAGATCAGAGCAGCTAGGCCCCAGTCTTGAGTGACAACGATATCTCCCTTAGCAGTGTTGTTGATCACGGCCAGATCGGCCGCATCAGAACCTTTGCCAACGACAATGTGATCGGCGTTATCAATCACGTGATCGACTGAGGCAACAGTCAGCAAGCGATACTTCCAGGTCTTCTTGTGCTTGTGGAGTACCTGGAGACATGCCCTCGGACAAGCGTCTGCATCAACAACCACCTTAAACAAAGTACTCACCCCAATTAAGCCTTAGCCAGCCACAGGGCCAGCTTTCTGAACTTCAGGTGCTAGGTCGGCATACTTGCTTTTGAAATTCTCCCGAAAGGCCTGGGCCAACTCCTGGGCCTTCCGATCATAGGCTGCCTTGTCTTCCCATGTATTTCTGGGCTCGAGGATCTCACTTGGTACTCCAGGACAACGAATCGGAACCTTAAAGCCAAATGTCGGATCGACTCTCGTTTCTACACCATCAAACTCTCCAGATAAGGCTGCTGTGACAATTTTCCTTGTATAATCCAAAGATATCCTCTTGCCAACTCCATAAGGTCCGCCGGACCAGCCTGTATTGATCAAATACACCTTTGCCCCGTATTGGTTGACGCGCTCTTTTAGCATCGAAGCATAGGCCAAAGGACTCAAAGGCAAGAATGGTTCGCCGAAACAGGCCGAAAATGTTGTCTCTGGCTGCAAGATACCTCGTTCAGTCCCTGCTAGTTTACTGGTGTAACCGGAAATGAAGTGATACATGATTTGCTCATCTTCCAGTACGCTGATGGGAGGTAACACTCCAAAAGCATCTGCTGTAAGAAAGATGACAGCGTTAGGATGGCCAGCGACACTAGGGTCTGTCCGTCCTGGGATATAATCGAGGGGATAGGCGCATCGGGTATTCTCAGTCAAAGAACTATCAGAGTAATCTGCTTCTGCCTCTGTTGGGTCTAAAACCACGTTCTCCAAGACGGTTCCAAAGCGAATTGCATCCCAAATTTGCGGCTCATGTTCTCTGGAGAGATTGATACACTTTGCGTAGCACCCACCTTCCAGGTTAAAAATGCCCCGAGTGGACCAGCCATGTTCATCATCGCCCACCAAACTCCGCTTTGGATCAGCAGAAAGGGTGGTCTTACCGGTTCCGGATAAACCAAAGAAGAGTGCAGTCCTACCGTCTTGTCCCACATTAGCTGAACAGTGCATTGGTAAAACGCCTTGCGGTGGTAGCAAGTAGTTCATCACAGAGAAAATCGATTTCTTAATCTCTCCCGCGTAGGCTGAACCACCAATGAGTACAACTCGTTCTGTAAAAGAGATAATGACAAAAGCCTCAGAATTCGTGCCATCTCGTTCCGGTACCGCATGTAGGCCTGGAACAGCAATCACCGTGAACTCTGGGTGATGTGATTCAAGCGCCTGGCGCGAAGGACGAATGAATAATTGACGGGCAAACAAGTTTTGCCATGCATACTCATTAATTACACGCAAAGACATCTGATGCTGTGGATCTGCACCCACATAGCCATCAAAGACATAGAGCTCTTCAAGACCCTCCAGATATTCGACTGTCCTGTCGAAAAGGCTTGCAAACTGGTCTTCACTCAAGGGAACATTCACGGATCCCCAAGCAACCGTGTCCCGGGTGCTGGCATCCTCCACGATAAATCGATCCTTTGGTGAGCGCCCCGTGTACTTGCCTGTGGAGGTGGAGAATGCACCTGTAGAAGATAGCCTACCTTCGCCCCTCTTTATCGCGGCTTCCGTCAACTGTGCTGCAACTAAATTAGCACGGGTACTTGGTCTGTTCAACACTGCTCCTAGTCTTCGCCATACTCTCTCTGCCATTTATGAGAAAACCTCCCTCATGGTGCTAATCTGCTGGATAGACAACGAATCCCAATGTTCCAGGACCTGTGTGCACGCCTATAACTGGACTAACATGGCTGAGAAGGACTTCACTGACATTTCCGTGTTTCATAATGCGCTCCATAAACTCTTGAGCTTCCTCCAGGGCCGCACCATGACAAACAGCCACATTCTGCATGGGTTTGGCCAAGTGTCCCTTTATCGTCTCAAATAGGCGATCAACAGACTTTCTGCGTCCCCTCACTTTGGCGTGGGTGGTATAGACACCCTCCTCATTGACGGTAATGATGGGCTTGAGGTTCAGCATCTGCCCTAATGTACCTGCAACTTTACCGATTCTCCCCCCTTTCGTAAGGTACTCTAAAGTCTCCAGAACAAAGTAGACTCTCATCTTCGTCATAGTCTCCTGTACATGTGTGCATAGGGAATCAAAGCTGACATTCTGCGCCAACTTTCTGGCCGCGTCGATCACTGTATAGCCTAATCCCATGGAAATGTTCTTCGAATCAATAACCTTAATCACTAAGTCGTCGACCTGGTGTGATAGGTTCTCAATGAGTTGACCCGTCCCACTCAAGCCTGAAGAAATGTGAATCGCAAGCACATGCGTAAACCCTTCGTCTTTCAAACGTTCCCATAAACCTAGTACATCGCCTGGAGCTGGCAGTGAAGTGCTCGGCACTTCCTCGGCAAGTCGGGCGTACACCTCTTCTGCGCTTATATCTACTTCATCCCTATATTCGACATCCTTGTATACAATTCTGAGCGGAACTACCTGAATACCATATTCCTCGATTATATGCTTCGGAATATCACTGGTGCTGTCGGTCATGATTGCGATTTTTTCGCTCATTGTTTCCCTCCCATCAGAAACCCACATTACAATTTCCTCGCAAAATCACTAAACCCTTTATTTCAAATCCATATCCACCTTGATAATCTCCCAATCTGGTTCAGCATCCAAGAAGTTTAGCACATACTGTAACTGTCTCTCTACATGTTCGCGGCTATCCCCGATATAGGCGATCCCAATTGTCGCACGTTGCCATAGATCCTCACTGTAAAGTTCTGCAATCGAGACATTAAAGCGGTGTTGAACCTTGGCCATCATGCTCTTTACGGTTCTTCGTTTGTCCTTTAGTGAACTGGAGCCAGGAATGTAAACTTGTACACACAAAGTTCCAACGAGCATCCCTCTTACCTCCTACCACGTCTCCTCGATGGTGCCTCCCCCTAAACAGACAGGACCATCGTAAAACACAACAGCTTGACCGGGAGTAATCGCCCTTTGCTTCTCGCGGAACTCAACCTTTGCTTCATCCCCTCTTAGATGTACGGTGACACCTTGATCAGGCTGGCGGTAGCGGAATTTGGCTGTACAAGTAAATGTTGAGGCAGGCTGCATTCCCGCAACCCAACTCAGATCCGAGGCATAGAGCCCATCGGTGTACAGAGCTGGATGATCTTGCCCTTGGGCGACCAAGAGAGTATTCGTCTCCAGATCCTTACCTACAACAAACCAGGGTTCGCCTGCGCCGCCAATACCCAAACCCTTTCTCTGACCTAGTGTGTGATACATCAACCCGTCATGATATCCCTTAAGTTCCCCATCGAGCGTACGCATCTCCCCAGGCTGGGCCGGTAGATACTGCGACAAAAAGGCCTTGAAATCTTTTTCCCCAATAAAGCAAATTCCAGTACTATCCTTTTTACGTGCTGTGGCCAAATTGGCGGCGATGGCCTTTTCCCTAACTTCCCTTTTTGTCATATGTCCAATGGGAAACAATGTCTTTCCAAGCTGTCCTTGCCCTAGAGTATAGAGAAAATAGGATTGATCCTTCCCTTGATCCTCACCCCTTAGCAAGGTAAGCAAACCAGACGCCTCACCGATTTGAGCATAATGACCGGTGGCCAAGAAATCGGCATCCAACTGTAATGCCTTATCTAAGAACGCCTTAAACTTGATCTCCTTATTGCACATGACGTCGGGATTGGGCGTACGCCCCTTCTTGTACTCTTCGAGAAAGTACACAAAGACGCGGTCCCAATACTCCCGTTCGAAATTGACTGTATAATACGGGATATCGATTTGATCGCAGACCCGCCTGACATCATCATAATCTGCATCTGCCGTGCAAGCACCCGTTTCATCACGATCATCCCAATTTTTCATAAAGATGCCGATCACATCATAACCGGCCTCTTTGAGTACTAGAGCTGCTACTGATGAGTCAACTCCACCTGACATTCCTATAACGACTCGTGGCATAACTACACCCCATCTCTATGCCATGGCTGCCACAAACTGACTATTGTAAAGCTCGGCATAAAATCCATTCTGCGCAATTAACTCTTCATGGGTTCCCTGTTCGATGATTTCACCATGGTTAATCACCAAGATCCGGTCTGCGTCGAGAATGGTCGACAAACGGTGGGCAATCACAAAACTGGTACGCCCTTCCATCAACCTACCCATAGCCTCTTGAATCAGACGTTCTGTACGAGTATCAACAGAACTGGTCGCCTCATCTAGAATCAAGACCGCAGGATCGGCTAATATCGCACGGGCAATTGTGAGGAGTTGTCTTTGACCTTGCGAGATGCTTGATGCATCCTCAGTCAAAACCGTCTCATAGCCCTCAGGAAGAGTGCGGATAAAGTGATCCACGTGGGCCGCCCGTGCAGCATCAAGGATCTCTTCGTCAGTTGCTCCCTCCCGCCCATAGGCAATGTTCTCCTTGATGGTTCCTTCAAACAACCACGTGTCTTGGAGTACCATGCCAAACATCCTGCGCAAGTTGCTTCGCTTGATCTGGAGAATATCGTGGCCATCAAAGGTGATACTGCCTTGGTTCACATCATAAAACCGCATTAATAAGTTTACCAGGGTTGTCTTACCTGCACCAGTAGGTCCCACAATGGCAATCAACTGATCAGGTTCCACATCCAGATTCAGATTCTTGAGCACAGGGTTATCATCATATCCGAAGGTCACGCCATGAAGGCCAATCCTTCCCTGAGGTTCGTGCAAGACCATTGCATCTGGTTTGTCAGCGGCTTCCTCCTCCTCGTCAAGGAGCTCAAAAACCCGCTCAGCTGCTGCAACCGTAGATTGAAGGATATTGACAATGCTGGCAAGTTGCGTAATAGGCATGCCGAACTGCCTCGAATACTGCATGAAGGCCTGGACATTACCGATCGTAATGTTCCCCTGGGTAACAAAGAGGCCACCCACAACTGCAATTACTACATAACCAAGATTGCCCACAAATCGAATCAAAGGCATAATGGTGCCGGAGACGAACTGAGCTTTCCATCCATTGGTGTATAGTTCTTCATTGACCTTCTTGAAGTTCTCTGCGGCGTCATTTTCTAGACCATAGGCCTTGATAATCGTGTGCCCTGTAAAGGTTTCTTCTACCTGGCCATTTAGCTCACCTAGAATGTTTTGTTGACGCACAAAGAACTTCTGTGAGCGGGATGCAATGAAGGCACTCAAGCCCCCACTTAAGGGTAACATACCCACGGTAAATAAAGTAAGGATGGGGCTGATTGTGAGCATCATGATTGTAACACCAACAATTGTAATAAGCGAGGACATCGCCTCGATGACGCTTTGCTGTAGGCTTTGGCTGATCACATCCACATCGTTGGTAAACCGACTCAGTGTATCGCCATGTGAGTTGGTATCGTAGTATTTCAATGGCAGACGTGCAAGCTTATGGTTGATGTCCTTTCTCATATTATACACTGTCTTTTGGGCTACATGTACCATGATAATTTGCTGAATATAGCTAAACAGAGTGCTGACGATATAGACAAAAGCCAGCATGGTTAAGATGCGTCCGATGGCTGCAAAGTCTACACCTGCTCCAGGAACACCATGCATCCTTGCGAGCACTCCATCAAATAAAACCGTCGTAGCCTGACCCAGGATTCTTGGGCTCAGAATCGAGAACAACGTGCTCAGGAGGGTTGCCACGAAAACAACGAGTAGGCTCCACTTAAAAGGTCCCATATAGCGTACAAGACGTCTCATCGTTCCCCGAAAATCCTTGGCCTTCTCTACAGGACGACCAATGCCCCTTGGTCCATGGCCGCCGCCAGGACCTCGTCTAGTAGTTTGCTTACTCACGAGACCGCCTCCTCTCCAAATTGTGAAGCCACAATCTCCTGATACACCGAGCAGCTTTCTAGAAGAGATTTGTGGGTGCCTTTGCCTACAATCCTACCTTCATCAAGGACAATGATCTGCTCAGCATGTAAAATCGTGCTCACACGCTGAGCAACCACGATGATGGTAGCCTGGTCTGCGCTCTTTGCCAGTTCCTGGCGCAAGCGGGCATCTGTTTTGTAGTCTAGGGCGGAGAAGGTGTCATCGAGGAGATAGACTTGGGGTTTTCTAACTAACGCTCGGGCTATGGAGAGTCTTTGTTTTTGGCCGCCAGAGACGTTCGTCCCGCTTTGGGCAATATAGCTCTCATACCCATCTTCCCGCTCTTCGATAAACTCCGTGGCTTGAGCGATGCGCGCTGCTTCCTTAATCTCTTCATCTGTGGCGTCTTCTTTCCCACCACGAATGTTCGAAGCCACCGTTCCCGAAAAAAGCATCGCCTGCTGAGGTACATAACCCAGTCGCGAGCGTAGATCTCGCTGGGTCAAATCCCTGATATCGACACCATCCAATGTAATCCTTCCACCTTCGGGATCATGAAAGCGAGGAATCAGATCCAAAATCGTGGACTTACCCGAACCTGTTCCACCAATGATGGCTGTTGTTTGACCAGGTTCCGCAGTAAAACTAATGTTACTCAAGACAGATGCAGCTGCACCAGCGTAGCGGAAGGTCACGTCTTCGAAACGGACAACGCCCAGACTCGACTCTATCCTTTGGGGTTTTTCTGGATCGGTGATGGATACTTGTGTATCCAAGACTTCGACGATCCTTTGGGCCGAGGCAGATGCCCTCGGCAGCATGACGAAGATAAACGACAACATCATCACCGCCATAAAGATCTGCATGGTGTACTGTAAGAAGGCCATCAAATCACCCACTTGCATCGCACCTAGGTCAATGCGCCTTGCGGCAAACCAAATAATCGCGATATTGGTGGCGTTCACGAGCAGGCCAAGCAAGGGCATCAATGTTACCATCATACGGTTTACCGTGAGTGATGTCTCGGTAAGGTCACGATTAGCCTCATCGAAACGGGCTTGTTCATGCGCGCGCCGTTCAAAGGCCCTGATCACGCGAACTCCCATCAATTGTTCTCGTAAGACTAGATTGAGCCTGTCGAGTTTCTTCTGTAGACTCTTGAACAACGGTATGCCCTTCTTGATCACAAATCCAATAATAATAGCAATCACCGGTATCAGCCCAAGAAGGATTAACGCGAGTTTAGAGTCCTTTCTCACCACCATCAAAACACCACCGATGGCCATCAAAGGGGCCCGCATCGCCATTCGCATACTCATATGAAAGACTTGTTGCACTTGCTGAACATCGTTCGTTGTCCGGGTAATCAAAGACGCTGTACCGAAGTTAATGAAGTCGCGAGGGGAGTACTGGCCAACTTTTCGAAAAATATCATAACGTAGATCACGCCCAAAGCGGGTTGAGGCTCTTGATGCTAAAAAGTTTCCTAGCACTGCACAGGCCACGCCACCCAAAGCAACAGCAAGCATAACTGCCCCTGTTCTCCAAATCAGAGGTATGTTGCCCTTGGCAATGCCTTCGTCTACGATCGTACTCATCAAGTCAGGTAGTCTTAGAGTCGCCATGACCTCCAAGAAAACTAGCAACATCACAACGATGATGATGGCAAGGTACGGACGAAAATATGTTCTCATCTTCCACATTCAGGTTCTCCCCCATCTACCAGGTTCTGCCGCTCTTCCAAGAACCTACGCACTCGCCGGGTAATGCGGACTAACTCTTGCCCATCCTCGGGGCCAAGGTAATCCATGATCTCTGCAACATGCTGAGCAAATCCTGCCTTAACCTGTTTTACCAAGGCAAGACCCTGCTCTGTCGGTCGCACAAACACGACTCTACGGTCTTCGTCGTCATTGATTCGCTCTACGAGATGGTGTTCCTCAAGGGAGTTTACCAAAGTCGTTACCGCTGGACGAGTCAGTCTTAGCATTTCCCCAAGTTCTGACGGTTGAATCCCTGGGCCATCCGCGGGTAGATGGTGATGTAGGAACATCAAGAGCACTACAGCATTCTTACGAACGGGTAAGGGTCCCTGGTACCACCCATTATAACGTCGAAGTCCATGAAGCATTTCAACAAACTCTATGACCAAATCTGAGTCGGCCAATCCTCTCACCCCTCTTTGTTTACAAAGAAAATAGTTATGAACATGAAACTATTCTATCCGAAAACTATTCTTTGTCAAGAAAAAAAGCCGGGTATCCCCCAGCTTTCTCCGGCCATTCTAGACCCGTCTTAGTCTAATACCACTCGGTGATAGACTTTCTTCCCTTTGCGAAGAATCAACTCACCATCAGAGAAGTCCTCTACCATCACCATGTAGTCAATATCAGTGACTCGCTCCTCGCCCATCGCGAGACCGCCTTGCTGCACCAAGCGCCGACCCTCGCTACGACTCGTCGCTAAGCCGGTCTCCGTGAGCAGACTCAAAATGTTCATTCCCTCTGCAAAGGTCGCTCTAGGAAGGGTGGTCGAAGGCATATTCTCGTCGACTCCGCCACCTCCGAAAAGTGCTTTGGCAGTAGCCTCCGCTTTACGAGCCTCCTCTTCACCGTGCACGAACTTCGTGACTTCAAAGGCCAAGACTTCCTTCGCCTGGTTAATGGCAGATCCCTCGAGGGAGCCGAGACGTTTTACTTCGTCCATAGGCAAGAAGGTTAGGAGAGCCAGCATGCGTTCGACATCGGCGTCGTCGACATTTCTCAGATACTGGTAAAAATCATACGGACTCGTACGCTCACTATCAAGCCAAACAGTTCCAGCCTCTGTCTTACCCATCTTCGTTCCAGCACTAGTTGTTAGCAGTCGAAGTGTCAGACCATAGACGGGTTGCCCTTCTACTTTGCGAACCAGTTCATATCCCCCGATGATATTCGACCACTGATCGTTGCCTCCCATTTGGAGACGGCAACCATACCGGCGGAAGAGTTCTAGGTAGTCATAGGATTGAACGAGCAGGTAGCTAAACTCTAAGAACGTGAGTCCAGATTCGAGTCTCGATTTATACGTCTCCATGGTGAGCATACGATTAACAGAGAAGTGTCTACCTACTTCTCTCATATACTCCATGAAATTTAGATCCAATAACCAATTGGCATTGTTCTCCAAAATGGCAGACCCATCGTCAAAATTGACGAATCTGGAGAACTGTCTCCGGAAGCTCTCTACATTGGCATTAATCGTCTCTTGGGTCAGCATTTGCCGCATATCGGACTTACCAGAAGGATCGCCAATCATGGTGGTTCCACCGCCTAAGAGAAAAATAGGACGGTGCCCAGCCTTATACAAGTGTAACATACTCATGAGCGGTATCAGGTGCCCCATGGTTAGGCTTGGTGCCGTGGCATCAAAACCAACATAAAACGTGACGGACTCTTTCCCCAAGAGCTCCCGAAGCTCCTCTGGATGGGTTCCCTGTTCAATAAAGCCTCTTTCTTCCAATACGTCAAATGCATTCATCATCGGAATTCCTCCCTTAAAATAAAAAGCTCTCTCCATCCGTAAAGGACGAGAGAACCCGTGGTACCACCTTAATTCGTGGCTCGATGCCTACGTCGAGCACACCTTGACCCTGATAACGGATGGGATCCGAAGCGTTCTGCTTAAGGCTCCAGAGTGTAATTCGCTAAGACAGAGGTCAGCCTCCTAACCGTGTTCTACAGACTTCGCACCAACCAGCCTGCTCTCTTCATTACCCACGGTTCGCTACTTAAGTCCTTCATAGCCTCGTATATGAAACCTAATTATAAAAAATTCTACCATAGTCGACTTGGGACTGTCAAGGGAGGGGCGACACTCATCGATCCCACCCTCGCCTTTTACCTGTCAAATGCTCGATCTCAATGCGAATAACAGTTGTCACATCAAACTCATCTTCCAGAGACTTTCGCCCCTTTTCCTCAAAGCCTGGGGCGTACTTTGCCACAAGGGCCATCAAGGCACGTTCCTTTTCTGAACCTTCTACGGGCCTGGCCAGACCAAATCCCACGACAGATTCGTAATATACATCCAGGTTCTCAGGAACGGATTTGGTCCTTCCTACCACTGTAAAGGAAACCTTTTCAGAATGGGCTAGACATTCCATCTTGTGTCCAACCAAGGCGCAGTGAAAATATAGCTGTCCATCTAGGACGACATAACTCATAGGAAAGCCATAGGGATATCCTGTAGGTGAATGAACCGAAACGATGGCATAATCCCCTTCTTCCAGGAGACGTACTGCCTCGCTTTCGCCCATGGCCATGTGACTATGTCTTAGAATTCGAAACATATGAACCTCCTCTAGTCACAAGACTGAAGAGGTGCTTCCCTTGCCCCGCACCTCTTCAGCTATACGACAAGTACCTAACTCAAAGAACTCCGAACATGGGATCCAATCGTCTCTTCGAATGCATCCACTTCAAGTAATAACTTCTCTAAATGCTCCTTGGTAGCCTCTACAAACGCAGCGTCCTTGAGCCCAGGAAGATTAATAAGGACATTATACGATGCTCCCCTGCAGGCCGCGACTCCAAGCAAGCCGGCGACTCCTGCATCACTTAATGCATTCTTGTTGCCATGGAAAGCCATTTCCTTCGCTAGCTCCAGAACTTCCAACGATGTCTCTACAATCTTGAGGGGAACCTCCGTTGCGAGACGTGTTGCCCCTTGGATGGCCTGACTCCGCTCTTGCTTTTCTTCGTCACTTCCCTTTGGAAGCTTAAAGGCAGCCATGACTTGGTTAAAGGCGTCGGTATCTTGATTGACTAGATCGAGGAGCTGATCCGCCAATAACTGCCCTCGGGCAATATTCTCCTCTTGTCCCTCTCCACTTAAGTTGGCTACCATTTTCGCTAAGGAAGCTGCCAAGGCGCCCGCTAATCCAGAGGCGCTTCCGCCTCCAGGTGCCGGACTATTCGAGCCTAGCTCTTGGGCAAATTCACTTATTGTCATTCCAGTTAACACAACATCACCGCTTTCAAGTTCACTCAAATAGCTAAATTACGCGACCCTGTTTGACCACGGTCGTCACCAAATTCACACCAAAGAAATAGGGTATCTTCTTGTAATGATCGGTGTCGAAAATAGCAAGATCAGCCTGTTTCCCCACTTCAATGCTTCCAATCCGATCACTACGACCCAGGGAATGGGCTGCGTTAATCGTTACCGCATGGAAAACTTCTTCTGGAGTCATGGCCATGTAGAGACAAGCAATGGACATAACAAGGGCCAAGCTAGCCGTGGGGCAGGATCCTGGATTAAAGTCTGTCGCCAGGGCCAGGGGTAACCCCGCATCAAGCATCTTGCGGGCCGGTGCATAGGGTTTCCTAAGTGTGAAGGCTGTACCGGGTAGCAAAATAGGAACGACACCGCTCTCGCCCAGAGCTTGAATTCCCTGGTCCGAGACCATCAGAAGATGGTCGGCGCTAGACATACCCATTTCGGCCGCCAGCTCCGCGCCACCTAGGGTGTTCATCTCATCGGCATGAACCCGTAGCTTGAAACCTAGTTCCTGAGCCTTACGAAAGATTCTGCGGCTCTGTTCTACAGAGAACACGCCTTTTTCTGTGAAAACGTCGACATATTCCGCCAACTCTTCGTCTTTGACCCTTGGCAAGACTGTATCGATCAGGAAATCAACATATCCCTCCTGGTTGCCCTTGAACTCCTCAGGCCAAGCGTGGGCTCCCAGAAACGTGGACACGAGCTCGACTGGTTGTTCTTGCTTGAGAATACCCACCGCTTCAAGCTGTTTGAGCTCCGTATCTAAGTCCAGACCATAGCCACTCTTGCATTCCACGGTCGTTACGCCCATATTCAGCATCCACTTTAGGCGCTTACGACCGGACTCAACGAGTTCAGCTAGGGATTCGTTGCGCGTGGCACGTACAGAGCTGGCAATTCCTCCACCAGCCTCCATAATGTCCATATAATCTGCACCCTGGGCCCGAAGGTAGAACTCATCCTCCCTACTTCCCCCGAAAATGAGATGCGTATGTGGATCAACCAGTCCAGGCGTTACAACCTGGCCAGTAGCATCAATGACGCGAGTGCTATCTGTGATCTCCAGCTTGCTTTCGAGGGATTGTTGGGTTCCCACTCCAACGATAGTGTCACCCTGGCAGGCCACCCAACCCTGGTCAATTACGTTCAACTCGTTCATCTCTCGTCCACGGACCGGATATGATTGGTGAGCAGCTGTCACCACTTGCCCGCCTTGGATCAACAGATCCACCCTAACTCTGTTACCCAACTTTATCCCTCCTAACGCAGGCGATTTTCCAAGACCTGGTTGGAATCAAAACCCTCCAGTTGAAGATACCAATTGGCGACATCGAGCAAGGCCTGCTGTGGTACCAAGCCAATTAGTTCGGTACCAACAACTGGAACACCGTAACGGGCTGCTTCCCGACGAATTGTCTCCAGAACCCTGAAAATGGGGGTTGCCGAGTAGTTCTCCAGGTTCATCGAAACCTGAACTTGACCACGCTCCTCCAACACAACTCCCATGCCCTTAACATTCTTAAACCCGCCATTCCGTTCCCTGACACTGCGAGCAATCTCGTCAGCGATCTCTTTCTTGTTGGTTCCCAAGTTTACATTAAAGGCGACAAGGGGCATCCTTGCGCCAACGACTGTGGCTCCAGCAGTTTCATGCATCTTCGCCTCGCCAAAATCTGGTTTCCGCATTTCTTCATGAATCGATTCCTTGAGTCCCTCATAATTGCCCTTCCGAATATTGCTCAAGTTTTTCCGTGCAGGCTCTCGAGCCGCCTCGCCATAAAGGTAAGTTGGAACATCTAGTTCTCTGGTGATACGTTCCGCAAGCGTAGTGGCTCCTTCTACACACTCCTTCATCGTGATCCCCTCAATGGGGATAAAGGGAATCACATCGACCGCACCAATCCGCGGGTGGGCCCCTTGGTGCTCTTCCATGTTAATCAGTCTTACAGCTTCCCGGGTCAAACGGAAACTGGCCTCTTGCACGCTCTCAAGATCACCCACATAAGTGATGACGGAGCGGTTATGATCATAGTCCGAAGAGTAATCCAGGAGTGTCACACCCTCTGTTTGCCTGACTTGATCAACGATGGCTTCCACTACATCTGGGCGGCGTCCTTCGCTCACATTCGGAACGCATTGTACAATCTGTGTTTCCTTCATCAAATCTCCCCTTCTCTACTTTTCAAGCATGGGTACACGGATACCCTTTTCCTTAGCAGTCTTAATGGCCAAGTCATAACCTGCATCAACATGGCGAATCACGCCCATACCCGGATCAGAGGTAAGAACCCTCTCTAGCCGCTGGGCTCCCTCATCTGTACCATCGGCCACTACAACCATCCCGGCATGGATCGAATAGCCAATGCCCACTCCACCACCGTGATGTAGAGAAATCCAACTAGCCCCGGCACAAGCATTGACTAAAGCATTGAGAAGGGGCCAATCCGCCACCGCATCACTACCATCTTTCATTCCTTCTGTCTCCCGATGGGGCGATGCTACCGAACCAGCGTCCAGATGATCTCGACCAATGACAATCGGGGCTGAGAGTTCGCCATTTTTCACCATCTCATTGATCAAAAGTCCAAAACGAGCTCTCTCTCCATAGCCGAGCCAGCAAATACGGGAGGGCAGACCTTGGAATGCAACTTGTTCCTTGGCCATCTTGATCCAGCGTACTAGACGTTCATTGTCGGCGAACTCCTCACAAAGCCGGTCATCGATCTTATGAATGTCCGCAGGATCCCCTGACAGAGCTACCCAACGAAAAGGACCTTTGCCCTCGCAAAACAGAGGTCTGATATAGGCTGGAACAAAACCAGGGAAGTCAAAAGCGTTTTCGACGCCGACATCTTTGGCCTGTTGCCGAATGTTATTGCCATAATCGAAGACTACAGCGCCCCTCTCCTTCAGATCAAGCATAGCCTGAACATGGGCTCCCATCGATTCCTTGGCCAAGCGTACATAGCGGTTAGGGTCTTCCTGACGCAGCTTCGTAGCTTCCTGAACGTTGTAGCCCAGGGGAATATAACCATTCAGTGGATCATGGGCCGATGTCTGATCTGTAACCACATCGGGGGTGACGCCCCGTCTGACAAACTCAGGGAAAATCTCCGCGGCATTCCCAAGAAGTCCGATTGACAATGCCTCTCCCTTCTCCCTAGCTTCGTTAGCAAGGCGTAGAGCCTCGTCAAGGTCATCTGTGGATACCTGACAATACCTGGTGGCGATGCGCTTGTCAATGCGCTCTTGATCAACTTCAACAACCAGTGCTACACCACCATTCATTGTTACAGCAAGGGGCTGAGCTCCACCCATTCCACCAAGTCCAGCGGTGAGCACTAGGCGACCCTTGAGGGAACCTCCAAAGTGTTGATGGGCCAGTTCAGCTAGGGTCTCATAGGTTCCCTGCAAAATGCCTTGGGTACCAATATAGATCCAGCTACCGGCGGTCATTTGCCCGTACATCATCAGACCCTTCTTCTCTAGCTCATTGAAGTGGTCCCATGTACCCCAGGCGGGTACGAGGTTTGAGTTCGCAATCAGTACCCGTGGAGACTGCGAAGTGGTACGGAAGACTCCAACGGGCTTGCCGGACTGTACCAACAAAGTCTCATCATCTTCTAGCGTCTTAAGGGTACGCAGGATCGCCTCATAACTTTCCCAGTTTCTGGCCGCACGGCCACTACCACCATAAACCACCAGATCCTCTGGGCGCTCGGCTACTTCAGGATCAAGATTGTTCATCAACATGCGCAGTGCTGCCTCTTGATGCCACCCCTTACAATTCAGCTCTTTTCCTCTTGGTGCTTGAATCATGCAATTACCTCCTATTTTATGGTTCCAACCACGTCTTCCACTACCTCTCGAACTTTGCCTGTCACCACTAGATCTCTTGCCAATGCGATCTCCGGTTCTAAGAAACGATCTTTCTTCAAGACAGGAACACCGCTTCGTACTAGATCGTAAACCCTCCGTGTCGCAGGAGAAAGTTTGCTTCTGTCCCGAAACTCAAGGGCTTGACAGGCGCACAGGAGCTCAATGGCTACAACATTTTGCACATTAGCCAAAATCTGCCGCACTTTGCGTGCCGAGATGGATCCCATGCTCACGTGATCCTCTTGGTTTGCAGAGGTGGGTATGGAATCCACTGACGCCGGATGCGCCAGCACCTTATTCTCCGAAACGAGTGCTGCAGCTGTGTACTGGATGATCATGTAGCCCGAATTGAGCCCACTGTCTTCCGATAGAAAAGGTGGCAACCCACTAAGCTGCGGATTCACGAGACGTTCAATCCTCCGCTCAGCGATGTTACCGATTTCAGCAAGGGCGATTCCCAAAAAGTCCAAGGCTAGAGCCACAGGCTGTCCATGGAAGTTACCTGCAGAGATCACATCCCCTTCTGTGGGGAATAAGATCGGATTGTCGGTCACCGAATTGATCTCTGTGGTGAGCACATTCTCCACATAACTATATGCGTCCTTGGAGGCTCCATGGACTTGGGGAATACAACGAAGTGAGTAAGCATCTTGGATCCTCTCATGCTGTTGGCTATAGACAAGTCCACTTCCTGCCAGAATTCTTCGGATATTAGCAGCCGTAATGATCTGACCCGCATGGGATCGCAAAACATGAACCCTCTCGTCAAACGCGTTTGGAATTCCGCACAAAGCTTCGAGTGTGAGGCTGGCGGTGATATCTGCTGTTCCAAGAAGAACACTACTATCATGTAAAGCCAAGACGCCCTGGGCGGTCATCGCTTGTGTACCGTTAATTAGCGCCAACCCTTCTTTCGCCTCCAGCGTAACGGGAGCCAAGCCCGCCCTTTCCAGGGCCTCAGCACCAGAACATAGTTGCCCCTGATAATAGGCCTGTCCCTCTCCGAGAAGTATGGCCGACATGTGTGCCAAGGGAACTAGATCGCCACTTGCACCAACCGAACCCTGACTTGGAACAAGAGGTACCACGTCTCTATTCACGAGCTCTACGAGAAGCTCGATGACCTCTGGACGGATTCCCGAGTGTCCCTTCATGAGTGCGTTAGCCCGTAAGATCATCATAGCCTTAACAACCTCATTAGAAAAGGATTCACCCACGCCGCAGCTATGGCTCAAAATCAAGTTACGCTGTAATTCTGCAACGTTCTCTCCCGAGATTGATGTGTTCGCCAAAAGACCAAATCCAGTGTTAATGCCGTAAACTGGTTGACCTTGCCGAATCAACTCCTGGACGAGCTCCCTGGCCTTGGCTACTTTCTCAAGTTGGGATTGGTCTATGGTCACCTGTAGACCCTGCCTAATGCACCTTACTACCTCATGACCAGACAAATCCGAACCGCTTAGTCTTAGCATAAATCTACCCCTTTTACGTCCTGTAATCTCGATTCTGTACTTTATTCCACATTCGCATAACATAGTCCTTGCATGTTTTACTTGATGTTTCCTAAGAAAGAAAGAGTGAAGAATAATATGCGAACTTAAGATAATAAAACAAAGTGTTGCAAAAAAGACAGTTGTACGTTAAAATAAAATTAGATGTTTTCACAGTGGAAGAAAGTTGGTGAGCTGGATGACCCGCCACATCAATAGCACCAGACTAGTCCGTACATACAACGCTTCTACCGTACTCCGCACTCTTTATGAGCATGGCCGGTGTTCCCGCTCAGAGCTAACCGAATTAACGGGTATGAGCCCCGCCACTATCACCAGAATTGTCTACGAGCTTCTGCAGCAAGGCGTGGTCAAGGAAGGAAGTCATGGAAAATCTACAGGTGGCCGGCGACCCATTTACCTGCATATTGATCATACAAAACTTTACATAGCCTCGGTAAAACTATTGCGCGACGATTTCGTTGTTGCCCTACTAGACCTCAAGGGTCAGATCATCGCCAAAGAAAACCTACAGGTGGAGCCTGTACCACCCCACGAACTCCTAGCCAACATCGCAGCCAAGTTAACAGACATCCTCGAATCGTTATCCATTGAACACGAACACATTCTTGGAGTGGGTGTATCCGCGTCCGGCATATGTCATCCTATTGATGGAGTTGTTATTCGTTCTCTTAATTTGGGCTGGAAGGACGTACCCGTTGCACGCATTCTAGGCGACTCCCTCGGCCTACCGGTATTACTTGAAAACGACGCCAATGCCTGTGCCCTAGCGGAGCTCTGGATTGGTAATGCAAGAGAAACTGCGAACTCCATGTATATTAAGACTGAATCAGGCGCCGGGGTCGGGATTATTTCCAACCAAACACTTCTCACGGGTTCACGTTTTGTCACTGGGGAGATTGGGCATATTCCGTTAATCCCTGGGGGTAAACTGTGTCGATGTGGACAGCGCGGGTGTTTGGAGCCATACGTTTATTTCAAGAGTTTTCAAGAAACATATAAAGACGAGACAGGCCTGGAGCTTCCTCCTGCCAAGTTTATGGAGTTGGTGAAGAGCGGAGATAGCTTTGCAACAGAGATTGTACAAGAAGCCGCGTCTGCCCTTGCTTTAGCTTGCGCACACTGGGGAATCATCCTTGACATTGAAGTCATAACAATCGGTGGTATCTGGGGCAAGTTCCAGGGGATCCTTGACCAGTGCCAAAGTTACTATGATTCAATCTTGGATCAATCTGTGATTCCTTCAAATGTACGAATTTTAGGATCTGGTTTCGACGATGTTGCCGATCTCCTTGGTGCAGCGGGATTGGTTGTCTCTAACTGGTTTACGCCCGCTTCAGTGCCCTTTGAGAGGCAGACATGAGTTGCCAAGAATATAGGAGGTGGTGTCCTTACTGAAGTGCTGGGTTGTCCGTTATCACTATCAAAACCAACTAGGAGGTAAACTAATGCTTAGAAAGTCGACGTTATTGCTGTTAGTTCTGCTTTTAGTGGCCAGTGTGTTTGTTCCCGCTACCCTTGCTGAAGAGCCAATCAAGATTACGGTTCTGAACTACTTTGACCTCACCGCTCCAGGTGCAGAAAGAGAAATCAACGAGGTTTGGTATGAGTTCTCCGTTCGCAACCCTCATATCATCGTTGAGAGGGAAGACCTTTTCTTAGAGCCATTCCACCAAAAAACAGAGGCCTATGCCGCAGCCGACAAACTTCCTGATGTAGTCTTTATGTGGCCAGGCGGACGTTCCACTTCTCTGCACACCCTCGGTTTGGTCAAGGATCTTAGACCACTTCTAGGCGACGATGCGAAGTACTACCAAGAAGCTGTATTAGCTCCGCAAGCAGGTGGATACTTGGCCGAGTTGCCACAGACCATGACCTCCAGTCATGCCCTGTACGTAAACGTGCCCTTGCTTGAGAGCCTCGGACTGTCAGTGCCTGAGACCTATGAAGAGCTCGTGGCCATGGTTCCTGTGCTCAAGGCTAATGGTTTGGATACTATCCTCATGGGCGCCCAGGATGACTGGGTAATCCAATCCTGTCTCTTCTCCATGATTGTTGGTCGTCTCGTGGGCGATGAGAAGCTTTACGAGATTCTTCGCGGCGAAGCAAAGTTCACCGATCCAGAATTCGTAGGAGCTCTTGAGTTCTATGCCCAGTTGTATGAAGACGGAGTTCTCAATCGCAAGATTATGCAGACCTCCTACGCAGAAGTAAACGGACTTTTCGCCACCGGTCGTGCTCCATTCTTGGTTGATGGAGACTGGAAAGTGAGCAACTTCCTCACCGACCTAACAACCGGCGAAGCTCTCATTCCCGTTGACAAACAACCTGAGTTCAAGATGACTATCTTCCCTGCAATTCCAGGCGAGATTAACAAAGCATCCTCTTCAGGTGTTGTTGGCGTTGGTTTCGGTATGAACGCGAAGATTCCAGCCGGCTCTGCTAAAGAAGCAGCAGCTTGGGAGTTAATCAAGTGGCTCCAAGGTCCAGAGGTACAGAAGATGCGTCTAGAGACCGCTGGTACGATTCCAAGCCGCATTGACGTTACATCTGACAATATCGAGCCTCTCGTAGTAGAAAGAATTCGTTACTACGAAGACATTTTAGTGACAACCGAAGTTCTGGACAACGCTTTCGAAGGCGAAGTCTACACACCAATTAACATTGGTCTCCAAGAAATCGGACTTGGATTTGCCACACCAATGGAAGTAGCACAGAGAACGCAAGAGGCATTTGATGCCTGGTTTGCACGTCAATAGTAACCCGAAATAACCACAAAGGGGTCGGGCTCTTCTTGAGCCCTCCCCTTTCTTCCAAGGAGGCGCGTTTCCATGAAAAGGGTTGTCCAGTGGTGGACCGAGGAACGCCGTGCATACCTTTTACTAGTTCTACCTGCGGTGGCTGTGTATTGGGCTGTGATGGCATTCCCAACAGTTTTCTCTTTTATACTCAGTCTTACTAACTACAATGGGGGTCCGATTTTCGGCAACTCCAACATTCAGCTCGTCGGCTTTAGGCATTATCTTAGAATGTTCAACGACCAATACTTTTGGATTTCACTCAAGAACAATGGTTTGATCATGGCCGTATCCGTCTTTGGCCAGATTCCTTTGGGATTTCTGTTTGCCTATGTCATCCATCGGAAGCTTGTGAAGTTCGGAGACTTTTTCCAGACCATTGTCTATTTGCCCTGCGTGATTTCAACCATTATCGTAGGTCGCCTATGGCAGTCCTTTTTCTCTCCCTATGGTCCTTTTACCGAGTTCATGCAAAAGATCCAACCTGGTTGGGAGAACGAACTCTTCTATGACCCTAAGATGGCCATTGTCCCAGTTCTTTTTGTTATTCTGTGGATGTATACTGGTACCTACATGATCATGTTCCTAGCGAATCTGCAGAAGATCGATCCCGCCTTGATTGAGGCGGCGCGGATTGATGGTGCGACAGAATGGCAGGTCCTACTTCGCATCATGTTGCCATCCCTTTCAGGGGTCATTGTTACCGCCTGCATTCTAGCTATCTCAGGATCACTCAAGAGCTTTGATCTGCTCTATGCAATGACAGGAGGAAATCCAGCCCGTAGAACATCGGTGTTATCTCTGTACATGTGGGATAACGCCTTCCGGCACGCGCCAAACTACCCGTTGGCGAATGCCATCTCCGTTTTCATGGTCTTGGTCAGCTTTATACTAATTCTTCTGGTGAGATTCACCGAAGCAAAGTTTGGGGGTAGAGAAGATTGAAGGATCAGAAGATTCGCAAGAGCGACTTTCACCCGATTCTCAGAGTCTTTGTCTATGTAATGGTAGGAATTTTTACAATCCTTACCATCTATCCCCTCTTCTGGCTGGTGATTAGTTCCCTGAAGACCAATACGGAGTTTCAGTTGAACCTAGTGGGATTGCCGCGGAATCCGACGTTCAGCAACTACCCCACGGCCTGGCGCCTGGCCCAGTTCGACACCTTGTTTGTAAATAGCATCTTCTTCACAACAACATCAACCCTATTGGTTATTGCTTTTTCACTTATGGCGGGTTTTGCCTTTGCCAAGATTCGTTCCAGGGCGACAACGTTCTTACATGGCAGCTTCATTATCGGGATTTTGCTCACGCTTCAGTCGATTATGGTTCCCCTCTTTCTAATGGCGATTCTTGCAGGATTGTACGACACTCGCCTAGGTGTACTCATCCCCTATGTTGGCATGGGAATGCCCATCGGCATCTACTTATGTACAGAATACATTAAATCCATCCCTGATTCGG
>Ga0265293_10002484_pt1 | contig 36823 bp, 28 predicted proteins | sample Munlanlewell138R_FD_192505 | JGI IMG/M metagenome (GOLD analysis project Ga0265293, IMG submission 192505) | Leachate microbial communities from a municipal landfill in Southern Ontario, Canada - Leachate well 138R | ecosystem: Engineered > Solid waste > Landfill > Unclassified | place: Canada... | reverse complement strand
CAAGCAGCAGGATACCGAGCGGCTCGAGCAATTCAAGGCCGCCCGTGTTCCCCAGAAACCCTACGTTTATCAAACAAACTAAGCCATTCCCATGGCAGTAGCCCCAGAGGCACTTGATATACTGGTAGACCCCAAGATAGACAGTACCCCCGATGTGGTGGATACTGTCGCGCTGGCTCGCCTGTACGGTGAGCCGTTGTTCAATATCCCGCAAGACCTGTACATTCCTCCAGATGCCCTTGAGGTGTTCCTGGAAGCTTTCGAGGGGCCACTGGATCTTCTTCTCTACCTGATTCGCAAGCAAAACTTCAATGTGCTTGATATTCCCATGGCCGAGGTCACCCGTCAGTACCTGAGCTATGTTGACCAGATCCGTAACCAGAACCTGGAACTGGCTGGCGAGTATCTGCTGATGGCCGCCATGCTTATCGAGATCAAGTCCAGGATGCTTTTGCCGGTTCGCAAGTCGGATAGCGGCGAAGAAGTGGAAGATCCTCGTGCCGAACTGGTACGGCGTTTGCTTGACTATGAGCAAATGAAACTTGCCGCCCAAAAGCTGGATGCCTTGCCACAGCTGGGACGTGATTTCGAGCGTGCCAATGCGCAGATGGATTTAAGCGTAGAGCGCATGCTACCCGAGGTCAGTGCTGATGATCTCAGGCTGGCCTGGCAAGATATCATGAAACGGGCCAAACTGAATGCCCATCACCAGATTACCCGGGAGCAGCTGTCGGTACGCGACCACATGACGCATATTCTGCGAAGATTGTCGGATACCCGCTTTATGGAGTTTACCGAGCTGTTCATGGAAAGGGTCAGTGAAGGAGAACCGGCTGCCGTCATTGTGGTGCATTTTATCGCGATGCTGGAACTGGCCCGTGAATCACTCTTGGAAATCACCCAGGCCGAGCCATATGCCCCCATCTATGTACGGCTTGCCTATACAATTGCCGTTGAATAAATTGACCTTGTATAAATAAGAAAGGAAGACAATTGAAAGTAGTTCACACCATTGAGGAATTAAGGGATCAGCTGCGTGGCCAGCTACGGGCTTCCTTTGTGCCCACTATGGGAAATCTGCACGAAGGGCATTTGTCCCTGATGCGTCTTGCCCGGCAGCACGGAGACCCGGTTGTTGCCAGTATTTTCGTTAATCCGTTGCAGTTTGGCCCTAACGAGGATTTTGACAAATATCCGCGTACCCTTGAGGCGGATATCGCCAAACTGGAAGAGCGGCGCGATGTCTATGTGCTTTTTGCGCCTTCTGTCAAGGAAATGTACCCTGAACCGCAAAGCTATCGCGTACAAACCCCTTCCGATCTGGGCAATGTCCTGGAAGGCGAATTCCGTCCCGGCTTTTTTGAAGGCGTGACAACCGTGGTGCTGAAGCTGTTTTCCTGCGTGCAACCCATGACCGCGGTTTTTGGAAAAAAAGATTACCAACAACTCATGATTGTGCGAAACATGTGCAGGCAGTTCCAGTTGCCCGTGACCATTTATGCGCATGAAACGGTTCGTGAGCCCAGCGGGCTGGCCCTGTCATCGCGCAATCGTTACTTAAGCGATGCCGAGCGTGCCGAGGCCCCTGTCCTGTATGCCACGCTTAACCAGGTAAAAGACAAGTTGCTGGCCGGAGAAACCGAACCGGCCGCCCTTGACGAGTTTGCCAGAAGCACACTGGCCAAGCGTGGATGGGAAGTTGATTACGTATCCGTCAGAAAGCAGCTTGACCTGCATGTGCCAACCGCCCAGGAAATTGCCAATAAAACGCCTTTGGTTGTATTGGCAGCGGCCAAGCTGGGTGCAACCCGCCTTATTGATAATCTGGAAATTGAGCTTTAATTGTCCTATGCCTATATAAAAGGGTAGGTGTCAAAAGTACGAAGGGTTCATATAATCTTTTTGAGTCTTATATAAGAGTTAAGGAGGTTATATGATCAACTCAAATCCAACAATGATGCAAAAAATGGCACAACTGACTCCACGAGAAAAAGAAGTGCTTAAGCTGCTTGGCAAAGGACTGCCCAACAAGGTCGTGGCAGCCATGCTAGGGGTAACCGAAAGAACCATTGAAGCCCATCGGGCACATATTTTTCGGAAAATGAAGGTAAGGAATCTGGTTCATCTGCTCTATGGTTTTACAACCCTTGAGTCGCTCTGACTGATTCAGTCACGCCTTGCTTAAGGCAATCGGTAAGTCCGAAGTGTTTATGGCGTGTCAACCCGGTTTGGTGTACATTGTACGCAGGCTGGGTTTTTTTGTTTCCGGTTTCACGCTGGCATCTTGCGTGAGAAGGGCATTTTTATGGCCTGCTAGCCTGTAACAGGGCAAATCCGTTTATCTGCTTTTAAAATGTAATGCATCATGGAAAAATTCAAGGTAGGCATAACCGGTGGGATCGGGTCAGGAAAATCCACCGTTTGCCGTTTGTTTGCGCAATGGAATGTCACTATTATTGATGCGGATGCCCTGTCTCATGAACTAACCGGGCCCGGTGGCAAGGCTATTGCAGCCATCCATCAGGCGTTTGGCAGCCAGGCCATCAATGCCGAGGGTGCCCTGGACAGGGCTTATATGCGGCAACGGGCTTTTAAAGATGTCAGTGCGCGTAATAAATTGCAAGCTATTATTCATCCCCTCATCAGCCAGGAAATGGCTAGCAAAACCGCCAGTGCCACAGGCGAATATGTGATTTACGATATCCCCCTGCTGGTGGAATCCATTCATAAATACAAGGACTTCCTGAACGTTATTTGTGTGGTTGATTGCGAAGAATCCGAACAAATTTTGCGGGTCCAAAACAGAAGTGGATTGTCGGTCGAGGCGATCATGAATATTATCAATGCGCAGGCCAGCCGTGAACAAAGACTTGCAGTTGCCAACGAAGTGATATTTAATGGCAGTGGAGTTACCCATGAGCAACTACAGGAACGCGCTTTTGCATTGCATCAAAAATGGTTGTTGTTGGCGCGTAAGCTTTCCAATGCGAACTGAGGGCAGGAAGGAGTCAGATTGATTTTATACGAGTATCCATTTAACGAGCGAATCCGCTCCGTCATGCGCCTGGAGTATCTGTTTAAGCGATTGTTTGCATTTGCCGGGGCGTCCGATCCCATGCAACAGCACGTGGCTTTATCGGTCTTGTTTGAAATCATGGATTCTTGTGATCGTGCCGAAGTCCGGACAGGAATTTTGCAGGATATCGACAAACAGAAAACCAATCTCGAGGCGTATCGCCATTATCCTGATGTCGATATTGTTGCTCTGAACCAGGCCATTGGCGATCTTGAGCGTGTTTCAGCCGCCCTGTCGGGTACCGGGCGCATTGGCCAGTCAACCCGCGAAAACGAATGGCTGATGAGCCTGAAAAACCGTTTCGCCATTCCGGGCGGAACTTCCCAAATGGACATGCCGTCTTATTCCGCTTGGCAACTGTTTCCTGAAGAAGAACGCAAGGCTTCCTTGCTGAACTGGATCAGGCCTTTCATGCCTTTGTATGACGGCGTGGCCCAGGTGCTGAAAATGTTGCGTGAATCGGGCCATTCGGTTGATGCAACCACCCAGGAAGGGGGTGTTTACCAGGAAATGCTGGGGGGTAAGATTTATCAGTTAATTCGGGTGTGGGTGCCCGAACATATTCGCACTTACCCCGAAATCAGTGCCAACAAATATGTTATCTGGATTCGTTTTCATCAGTTCTCACCCGAACAGAAAACAGAATTGGTCACCAGTCCAATTGCGTTTAAAATTGCGCTTTGCAACGTTTGAGCCCGTAGTCATCGTTATTTTAGATATTGCAATTTATTTCAAACTGCGGGGGCAAGGTAGCCAGACGTCACATAGATGGTCCACAATATCGGTTATTTAATTTTTTAATTACGAATTGTTGAGCAATGGCCAATCAAACACAAGAAAATGTAAAAAAACCATCTAAACGCCTTCAGCTGGCAATATTTGTCTTGATTGTGATTGGTGGCTACTACGGGTGGCAATATTTTTTAAATTCCTCAACCGGTAATAACACCGTAGCACAGCCACAAAGTGCCGGTGGCCCGCCCTCATCCGGTAACGGTCCTGGTGCAGGAGCAAGAGGGCGCTTTGCAATGGTCACCCCCGTCAGGGTTGAAACCGTTCAGCAAAAAGATATGGAAGTCTGGGTACCCGGCCTGGGTACGGTAACCGCTTTCAACACAGTAGGAGTCAGAAGCCAGGTAAGCGGTCCTGTTGTGCAGATTGCCTTTACTGAAGGGCAGGAAGTCAAACAGGGAGATTTGCTGTTTGAAATTGATCCGCGTCCTTTCCAGATCCAGCTTCAGCAGGCACAGGGGCAACAGGCCCAGAATGCGGCGGAACTGGCCAATGCGCGCCAGGACCTGAAGCGTTACCAGACACTTTTTAAACAGGACTCTATCGCCCGCCAGCAGGTTGATACGCAGGCTGCGTTGGTAAAACGGCTGGAAGCCCAGGCTTATAGTGACAAAGCAGCGGTAGATGAAGCCAGGCTGAATCTTGCGTATACCAAGGTGCTGGCGCCCATTGATGGTCGCCTGGGCTTGCGAAATGTCGATATTGGCAACCTGGTGACGGCCAACTCAGCTGATGCGCTGGTTACTCTTACCCAGGTCAAGCCTATTTCAGTGGTGTTTTCCATGCCCGAAATCCATCTTGCCGAGGTGGCGACGCAATATGCCAAGGGCGCAAAGCTGGAAGTCACCCTGATGGACCGCGATAACCGGCAGGAGCTGGCAACCGGTGAACTGGCATCCATGGATAACCTGGTGGATGTCAGTACTGGCACCATCAAGCTTAAAGCCAATTTCTTAAATGAAGACGAGCGGCTGTTCCCCAACCAGTTTGTCAATACCCGACTGAAAATACGTCAGGTTCCGCAAGCCATGGCCATTTCCACCGATGCGATCCAGAACAGCTCAAACGGGCCGTTTTTGTTCAGGGTTGGCAAAGACAACACTGCCGAAATGGTGCCGGTCAAGCTGGGTGTGACCGATGGTATCTATACACAGGTCCTGGAAGGGGTTGCCTTGGGTGAGCAGATCATTACCGAAGGCGTTGACCGTTTACGCAATGGTTCCAAAATAGAGATTATCCAGTGAATATCTCGCGCGCTTTCATTCTTCGTCCGGTAGCCACCACCTTGCTGGTGGTGGCCCTTTTCCTGACCGGGATAGCCGCTTACCGTCAACTGGCCATTTCCGCTTTGCCCGAAGTGGATTATCCCACTATCCAGGTGGTTTCCCTGTATCCGGGGGCAGGGCCCGATGCCATGGCGTCGTTGGTCACTTCACCCCTTGAGCGCCAGTTCGGGCAAATGCCCGGCCTGATTCAAATGAGTTCCTCTAGTTCGGGGGGCGCTTCAGTCATTACCTTGCAGTTTTCCCTGTCACTGGACATGAGCGTGGCCGAGCAAGAAGTACAGGCCGCGATTAATGCCGCTTCCAATCTGTTGCCCTCTGACATGCCCATGCCGCCGGTGTACAACAAGGTGAACCCGGCTGATTCACCCGTTGTGACCCTGGCGATCACATCGCCCACCTTGCCTTTGTACGAGGCGCGCGATTTGGTTGAAACCCGGATGGCACAAAAACTATCTCAAATTTCGGGCGTGGGGCTGGTCAGCATTGCCGGTGGGCAACGCCCGGCCGTGCGCATACAAGTCAATCCAACGGCACTGGCGGCCAATGGCATGACCCTGGGAGACGTCAGAAATGGCGTGACCGGGGCCAATATCAACCAGCCCACCGGCAACCTGGATGGACCGCGACGGGCAACCACGATTTATACCAATAGCCAGTTGAAAACCCCTGAAGAATATGAGGCGCTGATTCTGGCTTACCGCGATGGAGCACCATTACGCTTAAGCGATGTTGCCCGGGTGGTGAATGATGCGGAAAATACCCGGCAGGCGGCATGGATTGGCACCGAGCAGGCTATTTTGCTGAATATCCAGCGTCAGCCCGGGGCCAATGTGATAGAGGTGGTGGACAATATCAAGGCATTGTTGCCTCAACTGCAAGCGGCATTGCCGGCCTCTATCAAGGTGGATATCGCTTCTGACCGGACCGAAACCATTCGCCAGTCCATCTCGCACGTCCAGTCCGAGATGTTAATGGCGATTGGTCTGGTGGTGCTGGTGACGTATGTGTTTTTGCGCAGTTTAAGCGCCACCATTATTCCTTCCATCGTTGTGCCTCTGTCCATTGTGGGGACCTTTGCCGTGATGTACCTGCTTGGCTTCAGCCTGAATAACCTGTCTTTAATGGCACTGACCATTGCCACGGGTTTTGTGGTGGACGATGCGATTGTCATGATCGAAAACATTGCCCGTCATATTGAAAAGGGCGAAACGGTCATGCAGGCGGCCCTTAAAGGGGCGAAGGAAATTGGTTTTACCCTGATTTCCCTGACGGTGTCACTGATTGCCGTGCTGATTCCCCTGTTGTTTATGGGAGATGTGATAGGCCGGTTGTTCAGTGAGTTTGCCATTACCCTGGCGGTGGCCATTTTGATTTCCCTGGTCATTTCCTTAACCCTGACGCCCATGATGTGTGCCCGCATGCTCAAGTCCGAGAGTGAGTATAAGGACAACGCCTTCCACGCCAGAATGGGCAAGGCCATTGACGGCCTGATCCACTATTATGATCGCTTGCTCAGGATTGTGCTCAGGTATCAGGGCACCACGCTGGTGGTGGCGCTGGCGACCCTGTTACTGACCTTGTTTTTATACTGGTGGATTCCCAAAGGTTTTTTCCCGCAGCAGGATACGGGCCTCATTCAGGTTATTACCGAAGCGCCGCAATCGTCTTCATTCCAGCAGATTTCCGCGCGTCAGCAAGAAGTGGTTGAACTTGTCCTGCAAGATCCGGATGTAGCGTCCGTGTCGTCTTTCGTAGGTATTGATGGCAGCAATACCACCTTGAATACCGGCCGTTTGCAAATATCGCTTAAGGCGAATGAAAGCCGTGCCAGTATTGCGGCAATCATGCAACGCCTTGAAGAGCGCCTTGCCCCGTTAAGCGGCATCAATGTTTATCTGCAACCGGCCCAGGACCTGACGATTGATACCCAGGTTGCCCGCACGCAATACCAAATCAGCCTGTCAAGCATAGATGGCGCCCTCTTGAAGCAATGGGTACCCGAATTTGTCGATCAGCTCAGGCAAAGCCCGCTGTTAACCGGTGTTACCGACAATTACCAGGCAGGCGGTCTGCAAACCAATGTGATGGTAGACAGGGATGCCGCAGCGCGTTACGGGGTTGCCATGTCCCAGGTGGATGAGGCCCTTTACAATGCGTTCGGGCAGCGCCAGATTTCCACTATTTTCACCCAGTCGGCCCAGTACCGGGTAGTCCTGGAGGTGAATCCCGAATATGGACAGTCACCGGCAGACCTGTCCAATGTTTATGTGGCTTCCAGCAATGGCACGCCGGTGCAGCTCACCCAGATTGCCCGTATTGATGACTCGCAAACCCTGCTTGAAGTCATGCGGATTGATCAGTTCCCGGCCGCGCTGGTGTCTTTCAATCTGGCCGAAGGGGTGTCCCTGTCCGATGCGGTCAATGTGGTTAACGAGGTCAGGGCGCAGATTGGCATGCCGCTTTCGGTGGAAATGCGTTTGCAAGGGGCGGCCCAGGCCTTTGAATCGTCCCTGTCCAGCACACTCTGGTTGATGCTGGCGGCGGTATTTACCATGTATATTGTGCTGGGTGTGCTGTATGAAAGTTACATTCATCCCATTACCATTTTGTCCACCTTGCCATCGGCGGCGGTAGGGGCATTGCTGGCCTTAATCATGACAGGCAGGGACTTGGACATGATTGGGATTATCGGCATTATTTTGCTTATTGGTATTGTCAAGAAGAACGCCATCATGATGATCGATTTTGCCCTTGAGGCGGAAAGGCATCAGGGCTTGAGCCCTCAGGACGCGATTCATCAGGCGGCGTTGCTGCGCTTTCGGCCCATTCTCATGACAACCCTGGCGGCGCTTTTTGGTGCGATTCCACTCATGCTGTCTACCGGTACTGGTGCCGAATTACGCCAGCCATTGGGCCTGGCCATGGTGGGGGGCCTGATTTGCAGCCAGGTTCTGACGTTGTTTACCACACCGGTCATTTACCTGATGTTTGACCGGCTGGGCAACCGGTCTGCGGCAACCGCAAGGGGTGAAAGCAGTGAGCCTGTCTAGCCCCTTCATCGCCCGTCCTGTTGCGACCTCTTTGCTGGCATTGGCTGTTGCTGTGATGGGGGCGATTGCTTATTATTTTCTGGCGGTAGCTCCATTGCCGCAAGTGTCTTTCCCCATGATTTCGGTTCGGGCCTCGTTGTCAGGTGCCAGTCCCGAGAACATGGCCTCTAGCGTGGCTACTCCGCTGGAACGTTCGCTAGGCAATATTTCCGGCTTGATGTCGATGAGCTCGCGCAATACCGAAGGTAGCACGCGAATCTTCCTGCAGTTTGACATGGACAAGAATGTTGATGACGCAGCGCGTGAAGTGCAGGCCGCCATCAATGCCGCCCGGCCCTTACTGCCCAGCAGCATGCGTACACCGCCCACTTATCGCAAGGTGAATCCGTCCTCGTCACCGATTATGGCACTAGCGTTAACTTCTGAAACGCTTGATCAGGGCCAGCTTTATGATTTGGCATCAACCATTCTGGCGCAAAAACTGGCTCAGGTGGAAGGGATTGGCGAGGTGACGATTGGTGGCAGTTCCCTGCCCGCCGTGCGGGTGGATCTGAATCCCTATATCCTGTCTTCATACGGCATCGCCCTTGATGAAGTCCGCTCGGCCATTACATCGGCCAATACGGTCAAACCCAATGGTTTTTTGGAAAATGCCGAATACCGCTGGCAGATTGGCACCAACGGACAGTTGAGCAAGGCAAAGGATTTTGAGAACCTGGTGATACGTTGGCAGGATGGGGCGGCGGTACGCCTGAAGGATGTATCCAAGGTTTATGATTCAATTGAAAGTGTATTCAACAGCGGCTTTTACAACGATGAAAAGGCCATTATCATGCTGCTGCGCAGGCAGGAATCGGCCAATATTATTAAAACCGTAGAGCTGGTCAAGGCTGAATTGCCGGCCCTGAGCCTGCTTCTGCCATCACAGGTGGATCTGGATATTGTCCAGGATCGCACACCCAGTATTCGGGCAACCCTGGCAGAGGCCGAATTTACCCTGATTCTGTCGGTGGTGCTGGTGACCCTGGTAGTGCTGGTGTTTTTGCAGAATGTGCGGGCCACCCTGATCCCTGCCATTTCGGTGCCTCTTTCCCTGTTGGGTACTTTCATCGTCATGTATTTTCTGGAGTATTCACTGAACACCATTTCCCTGATGGCCCTGATTGTGGCAACCGGGTTTGTGGTGGATGATTCCATTGTTGTACTGGAAAACATTACCCGTCATCTTGAGCGGGGTGTGCGTCCTTTCACGGCCGCCTTGCAGGGGGCCAGGGAAGTTGGTTTTACCGTGCTGACCATGAGCGTTTCTCTTATCGCGGTGTTTATTCCCCTGTTCCTGATGGGTGGTTTGCCGGGGCGCCTGTTCCGGGAGTTTGCGGTCACCTTGTCGGTGGCCATTCTTATGTCCCTGCTGGTTTCCCTGACCCTTACACCCATGATGTGCGCGCAATGGCTGAAGAACAAACCGGCCATACGCAAAGAACGCTGGCTGACCCGGCAATGGAACCGTTTTTTTGATGCGATGCTGGGTGGATACAAGAAAACCCTGGCCTGGGCCCTGCGTTTCAGGTTCCTGACTTTGCTGATGCTATTGCTGACGATTGGCCTGAATGTTTACTTGTACGTAATTGTGCCCAAAGGTTTTTTTCCGCAGCAGGATACCGGCATGATCCTGGGTTTTTTCCGGGTAGACCAGGGCACCTCTTTTCAGGCGATGGTGCCCAAGCTTGAAATTTACCGCCAGGAAATCCTGAAAGATCCGAATGTGGATACCGTCATGGGCTATGCGGGCGGGCGCGGTGGCAGCAATTCCAGCTTTCTGATGATCCAGCTTAAGCCTTTTGAGCAAAGGCAATTGTCGGCCAACGAAGTGATTAACAATCTGCGTCGCAAGTTCCCGACTATTCCGGGGGCCCAGCTTTCATTGGTGCCGCAGCAGGATATCCGTATGGGTGGGCCCGGTGGGGGTTCGACGGGTTCTTATGATTACACCCTAATGTCCGGCGATCTGGAGCTGCTTAGGGAGTGGGTGCCTAAAGTGCAAAGAGCCATGGCTGCCCTGCCTGAAATTACCGAGGTGAATGCGGCAGTGGAGGACAGGGGGCGCCGGATTGAATTGGTGATTGACCGTGAAATGGCGACCCGGCTGGGCGTGGACATGAGCTTGATTGCCGGTTCCCTGAATAATCTGTTCAGCCAGCGCCAGGTGTCTGTGATTTACAGTGCGCTTAATCAATACCATGTAGTGATGGGTGTTGAGCAGCAGTATGCCCAGGATGCCCAGGTATTGGATACGATAGAATTGATGACGGCCGATGGCAATCGGGTGCCCTTGTCAGCCTTTGCCACTTTTGAGACGGCTAATGCGCCCCTGAGTGTGCAGCATCAGGGTTTGCTGGCCTCCGATTCGATTGCTTTTAACCTGGCGCCCGAGGTTACCTTGGAGCAGGCCAGCAATGCCATTGAAAATGCCGTAGAGCGCCTGAACTTGCCAACCAATGAAATCCAGGCCGGCTTCGAGGGCAATGCGCAGATGTTTCAGCAAACCACCAGTCAGCAGCCTTTGTTGATTCTGGCGGCGTTGGTGGTGATGTATATTGTGCTGGGTATTCTGTATGAAAGTTACATGCATCCCTTGACTATTTTGTCCACCTTGCCATCGGCAGGTGTAGGGGCCTTGCTGGCCCTGATGATGGTGGGCATGGAGTTTACACTGATTGCCCTGATCGGGGTGTTTTTGCTGATTGGTATCGTGAAGAAAAACGCCATTATTATGGTGGATTTTGCCTTGCAAAAAGAACGCCAGGAAGGATGCCTGCCCGAACAGGCGATTTATGAAGCCTGTATTGTCCGCTTCAGGCCTATCATGATGACAACGTTGGCGGCCATGTTTGGTGCCTTGCCGCTGGTGTTGGCAACCGGCGCAGGTGTTGAAATGCGTCAGCCGCTAGGGGTAGCCATTGTGGGCGGCCTGTTCCTGAGCCAGGTGCTAACCCTTTATACAACACCGGTGGTTTATTTGTATCTGGATAAATTGCGCTGGCGCTTTTCCAGAAAGCACAAACGTATCGGGGACGTGGTTTCGGGTACTGAAAGTTAAAGGTTGAAGAATGAGTGAAGCATTAAGCAATGATTCCCGTGTTCCGGGCAGGCATTTCAGTTGGGTCGCGGCCATGTTGGCGCTGGCCTTGCTAAGTGCTTGCACGGTAGGGCCCGATTATGTGCGTCCCGCGCAAGAGCTGGGACTTTCCTACAAGGCGGAAAAGGTGGACGGTTGGGTGCAGGCCCGGCCCGGCGATGACTTGTCCAAAGGCAACTGGTGGGAGCGCTTTAATGAGCCGGTATTGAATGGTTTAATGGCGCAACTTAATGCATCCAATCAGAATATTGCCCAGGCGGTGGCCCGTTATGACGCTGCCAGGGTCTTGACGACGCAGACACGTTCGGGATTTTTCCCGGTATTGGGGGCCGGTGCCGGCTATGACCGTTCAGGTGGCAGCAACCGCCCGGGAACTTCGCAATATGATTTAAGCGGTTCGCTGAACTGGGAGCTTGACCTGTGGGGAAAAGTCCGTCGGCAGGTGCAAGGCCAACAGGCGGCACAGCAGGCCAGTGCGGCTGATTTGGCCAATGTCAGGCTGAGCATGCAGTCGGAACTGGCCCAAAATTATTTTACTTTGCGTATGATAGACGAGCAAAAACGCCTGCTAGAACGTACCTTGCAGGCTTATGAGCGTTCTTTGCAGATGAACCAGAACCGTTATGCGCAAGGAGTGTCGGCACGGGGTGATGTGGTGGCCGCCATGGCGCAGGTGAATAATGCACGCGCGCAGGCTATTGATATTGAGGCAGAGCGTGCCCGCACGGAAAATGCGATTGCGGTGCTGACAGGGCAGTTGCCTTCCAGCGTGAATATAGCGCCTGTGGCTTTCGAGGTGAAAGTGCCCGCGATTCCAGTCAGTGTGCCGGCAACCTTGTTGCAAAGGCGGCCCGATGTGGCGTCTGCCGAGCGCAGGGTGGCGCAGGCCAATGCCGATATCGGGGTGGCCCAGTCTGCCTGGTTTCCTGATCTGAATCTGAGTTTGTCAGGGGGATTGCAAGCCGCCACGTTTTCAGACTGGATTTCTTCACCACTTAATTTCTGGTCATTGGGCCCGGCCCTGGCTATGACCCTGCTGGATGGTGGCGCACGTTCGGCCAGTATCAATTATGCAAAGGCTTCTTATCAGGCCGAGGTGGCCGGGTATCGACAAACGGTCCTGACAGCTTTGCAGGAAGTGGAGAATGCGATCAGTACCTTAAGTGTGCTCAATCGTGAGCTTAAGGTTCAGTTGCAGGCATTGGCGGCTTCACGCGAGTCTTTGCAGATTACCCGCAATCAGTTTGCGGCAGGCCTGATTGATTATTTAAGTGTGGTGCAGGTTGAGGCGTCAGCCTATGCGGCCGAACGCACGGCGTTGCAATTGGAGAATCAGCGGCTTAATACGACGGTTGATTTGATCAAGGCTTTGGGTGGTGGCTGGAGCGAGCCGTTAACACCATAGTTTTGATGTGGTTTGTTTGCGGTGTTTTCCCCGCTTGTGTTAAAACTGTAATATTTAGTTTTTACCCTTTTTTACGGGTGTTATATGCCGATTTTCAAGTGTGATTCCAAAAGTGACAATCCCCAGGTTTTTCCTTTAGACGATATTGTCTGTGGGCTGCGTGAGGCGCGCCATAAGTGGCGGGTATCGCAAAATCGCCAGCACGAGATCGGGGGACGGCATTTGCCTTCGCCCAGTGCGATCAGTGATGCGTTGGATTCGTTGATTAGTGCGCTGTTCCCGATGCGTTTGGGGCCGAATGATTTGCTGCAGGAAACCGAGGATTATTATGTGGGTTATACCATTGGGGTGGCACTGAATGTGTTGTTGGCCCAGGTTCGCCTTGAGGTCAGGTATCAGTATCGCAATGATCGTTTAAGTGCCGAGGCGCTAGAGGATCGCGCGGTTGATATTATGAAGGCGTTTTCGATTGCGTTGCCAAGGATTCGCAGCCAGCTGGATACCGATGTGAATGCGGCTTATGTGGGCGACCCGGCGGCAGGCAGTGTTGATGAGGTGTTGTTGTGTTATCCGGGTATTCTGGCCATGATCTACCATCGGGTTGCACATGAGTTTTATAAGCTGGATGCGAAGTTGGTGGCGCGTATTATTGCCGAGCTGGCGCATAGCCAGACAGGTATTGATATTCATCCGGGGGCACAGATTGGTGAGGGATTTTTTATTGATCATGGCACGGGTGTGGTGATTGGCGAGACAACGATTATTGGCGAGCGGGTACGGGTGTACCAGGCAGTAACGTTGGGCGCAAAGAGTTTTCCGGTGAATGAGGATGGGTCGTTGCATAAGGGCTTGGCAAGGCATCCGATTGTTGAGGATGATGTGGTGATTTATGCGGGGGCGACTATTTTGGGTAGGGTGACTATCGGGAAGGGGGCCACGATTGGAGGCAATGTCTGGCTGACGCATGATGTGAAGCCGGGGAGTTTTGTGAGTCAGGCGACCAGTCGTGATGAGCGGTTTTTTCAGAAGAACGGAGAGTAGAAGGCTTTTTTAGGGCTTTTGAATCTTCACTTGTTTCCATGCTCTGCAAGGGATGTATGGGGCTTATTTAGAACCACCCCGTCAGGCTTCGCCTGCCACCCCTCCGCAGAGGGGAATTTTTCGGCTTCGTGGATACTTTTGTGTCATGCATTCCCCTCTGCGGAGGGGTGGCGCGTAGCGCCGGGGTGGTTAACGCATAACGCTTTAGTAGTTCACCACCCGCTAATCCCCGCAATCCCGTGCGCACCATTTTGTTGGGCAGTGGGAATAAGGGTTTCATTCATGCCGCCAATGGCAAAAACAGGCAGGCCGGCTTCGGCACTTAACTGGGCAAAAGTTTCCCAGCCTAGCGGGGCTTGGTCGGGGTGGCTGGCGGTGGGCAAAACGTGGCCAAGGACGGCGAAGTCGGCTTGCAGGATATTGGCGTAGAGCAGGTCGGCCAGGTTGTGGGCCGAGATGCCGACAAGTTTGTTTTCGGGCAGGGGGCGCTCTTCCAGCAATAAGGCATCCTGGGCCCGTAATTGCACGCCATCGGCCAGGCTCCACCAGGCTTTGGGGTGGATGCTGTTGATGAGCAGGCGGGCCCCTTTTTGCTGGCAGCGCTGGTGTATTTCCAGCATGAGTGCTTTCAGGGATTCTGCCTTGGTGCCTTCGTCCCAGTTGGGTTCTCGCAGTTGGAACAGGCGGATTCCGCGGTCCAGCAGGGAGTCCAGTTTTTCCAGCCATGCGGGAGCGTTGGCGGCCGAGCCGATGGCGCTGATGGCGTAGCGGTTGGGGATACCCAGCCATTTAAGCGGGGGCAACGAGGCGGGTAACAGTTGGCCCAATTGTTCTGCGGTTTCAGGTTGGGTCCAGGCCAGTTGCTGGTTTTCCAGGCCGGTGGGCGTGCCTTGCCAGCGGGTGACTTTCCAGAAGGCAAGGTGGACGATGTTTTTGGGATATTCGTGAACAAAATTGACCCATGGGGTGGCTTGTTCGACAGTGATGTCGAGTTCTTCTTTCAGTTCGCGGCACAGGGCCTGGTGTACGGTTTCACCGGCTTCTATTTTGCCACCGGGAAACTCCCACCAGTCTTCCCAGGGTTTGCCTTTGGGGCGTTGTCCCAGCAGTATTTCGCCGTTGTCACGGATGATGACGCCAACGGCGACATGGATGTGTGGTTTTGACATGTTTGTGTATTTTGGCTTAACGGGTTTAATTGTTTATTAACGGGCTTATTGGTCCATATGGCGGGCAGCCCAGTCGCGGGCGAAATGACGGGCGACGCGGCCAGAACGGGAACCACGTTCAATGGTCCATTGCAGGGCTTCGGTACGGCTGGCCAATATGTGTTCTTCAGGGCAGCCCAGTTCACGCAACCAGTGGTAGACAATGTCCAGGTAGTCGTCTTGCCTGAAGGGGTAAAAGGATAGCCATAAGCCAAAGCGCTCGGACAGTGAAATTTTTTCTTCTACGGTTTCGCCAGGGTGGACTTCGCCATCGCTTTGATGTTTGGCGGCAAGGTTTTCACTCATGTATTCGGGCATTAAATGGCGACGGTTTGAGGTGGCGTAAACCAGCACGTTGTCGCCTGCCGAAGAGATGGAGCCATCAAGAATGGATTTAAGCGCCTTGTAGCTGGCTTCGCCTTCTTCAAAAGAGAGGTCATCGCAGAAAATGATGAAGCGTTCAGGGCGCTGGGCAACCAGGTCGACAATATCGGCCAGATCACCCAGATCGGATTTGTCCACTTCAATCAGGCGCAAGCCCTGGCTGGCGTATTTGTCGAGCATGGCCTTGACCAGCGAACTTTTGCCGGTTCCACGGGCACCGGTCATCAGGACGTTGTTGGCCGGTTTTTTTGCAAGAAAGTGCAGGGTATTGCGTTCGATGATGTTTTTTTGCCGGTCGATATGTTTCAGGTCATCTGGGGTGATGGACGAGATGTGTTTGACAGCGTCAAGCCAGGCCGTGTTGCCTTTTTTGCGCCACCGGAAGGCGGTAGCATTCCAGTCGGGAGTAGGGGGGGCAGGGGGCAGCCATGCTTCAAGCTGGCCCAGCACGCGTTCGGCGCGTGAAATCAGGGTGGTGAAATCGTGGTTTGTCATTGCTGCAAAGTGGTTTGAAAAAGCATTAAAAACAGATACATTATCACTGAAATAGGGTTTTTCACTGTGATATTCGGGTGAGTCGAATATAATTACACACTTTGACAGCCTTCTAAAATTGATTCTTTTTCTTAATCTGTTGGATTTACCTTGAACTTAGCCGAGATTGTTAGCCCCATTGCCAATGACATGAAAGCGGTCGATGCCGTTATTCGTCAGCGTTTGAACTCTGAAGTCGTCATGATCCGTACTATTGGTGACTATATCATCAGCGCAGGAGGCAAGCGTATGCGGCCTGCCATGGTCCTGATGGTTGCCAATGCGCTAGGTTATAAAGGGGCCGATCATCACTTAATGGCTGCCATTATCGAGTTCATTCATACCTCAACCTTGTTGCATGACGACGTGGTTGACGAGTCTGACATGCGGCGCGGGCGCAGTACGGCCAATGCTGTCTTTGGCAACGCGGCCAGCGTGCTGGTGGGCGACTATTTATATTCCCGCTCATTTGAAATGATGGTGGATATCGATTCCATGCGGGTGATGCAAATCGTGTCCAATGCCACCACTATTATTGCCGAGGGTGAAGTCCTGCAGTTGTTGAATGTGCACGATCCCGATGTTTCGGTGGAGCGTTACTTGCAGGTTGTTCGTTATAAAACGGCAAAACTGTTTGAGGCAGCGGCCCAGACCGGTGCGGTGATTGCCGGTGCCAGCCCCGAACAGGAAAAAGCGGCTGCCGACTATGGCTGTTATGTGGGTACCGCTTTCCAGTTGATTGATGATGTGCTTGATTACTCGGGCGATGCCGAAGCGCTGGGCAAGAACGTGGGTGACGATTTGCGCGAAGGCAAACCAACCTTGCCACTCATTCGAGTCATGCAGGTGGGCACACCTGAACAGCGCGACCTGGTGTATAAAGCCATTGAAACCGGAGAAGCCGATTTTACCGAGGTTGCCCGGGCCATTCAAGCCACCGATGCCCTTGAGTACACCCGCAAGATTGCGCAGGAAGAGGCCGAACGCGCCTTGAATGCCCTGACACCCTTCCCGGATTCACCCTATAAAGAAGCGTTGATTGGTTTTTGCCATTTTTCCACCAACCGCAATAGCTGATCTGGCCGCTAAATATTGCTGGAAACCAGATCGGCGTTCTTGAAGACATAAAGCGGTTTGGCTGGCCAGGGGGCATCGTAAACCTGCCATTGAATACCCTGCGACCCAATTTGCATATCTGCGGTTGCCAGGGTATTTTCATGGTCGCTGTCATTGATTTGCTTGCGGTAGACCGGAAATTGCGGATGAGTTTGGTCAGTCAGGATTTCAAGCGGGTGGCTTACCCCCTCAGTCAGCATTTGCTGGCCCCGAAGTTGGCGCCAGCCCGATGAACCGGTAATGATTTGTGGGTAATTAAACGTTTCGCCATGGATGGCATGGTTGGCATGCACTTGGTCGGCAGTGATGATGTTGACAGAACAGGCGGATGAAAAAAATTCAATACTGAGCAGATTGGGGCTGCCGGTGTGAGCAAGACTAATATGAAAGCCACCGGCGCGCGGAGACCTTTGCAGCAGCTCCACGGCATGTTCCAGGCTGGCTTGGTTTAACAGGGCACGGGTAAGCACCATGCGGGGAATGCCGCTTGCCACATGGCGTGCACGCAAGTTGTTAACGGCCATGGCCAGGCCTGTCTGGGTAACCGCAAAGGTGTGGCCGGGTATCGAGGCCGGATACACAAAAGCCGTAAAAGCGGGTGAGTCATTAACCTGGCAACGGGCCATGGCGCAATAACCGTTAAATTCCGGGTAGCCGTCTTCATTGTGACAAATGCGCCTTTCGGTACGCTGTGCCGTTTGCGGGTATTGCACGGTGGTACAGCCGTCTTTGCTCATGGCCCAGATATCGCCCCGGCAATTCCACAGGAACACATCGGTTTCATCCAGTTCCAGCCCTTTTGACAATCCCTGGATTTCTTCCCAGATGGCTGGAAAATGCTGTTGTACCCGGGTTTTCATCTCCATGATTTGTGGGTCATGTCTGAAAGAAGTGATGTATGCCCAGTCCGGAGATTCAAGCAGGAAGGCATGTACGCCGGGGGCACCAAACTCACCCAGCTGACGGCCAGCTTCATGGGGCGAGCCCTGGATATTGATGTAAGACAGCATGGAAAGCACCTTTTCGGTAAAGACTGAATTAAAAACGGGTCTAAGTGTTATAGGCTTTCGGGTTTACCTTAAGGCCTTATTTTTAACTGTTCATTATCCTATAAAACAGGTTATATTGAGTTTTCTTCGGTATCTAAGGGTAGCAACTATCCCAGTACCGGAAGAACGGGAAGTATGATCAAACGAATTCAGGAGTAGACATGTTGAAAAACAAAATGAAAGCAGCATTGCTGGGTATTGCCATGACATTTGCAGTACCCGTTGTTACCACGGCTTATGCACAAGATAAGGAACTGGTTGTTGCTACTGATACCGCTTTTGTGCCTTTTGAGTTTAAACAGGACGATAAGTACGTTGGTTTTGATATTGATTTATGGGATGCCATTGCCAAACAGCTGAACCTGAAATATCGCCTGCAGCCCATGGATTTCAACGGTATTATTCCGGGCCTGCAAACTAAAAATATTGATGCGGCGCTGGCCGGTATTACCATCAAGGATGAGCGCAAGAAAGTCATCGACTTTTCCGATCCTTACTATGAAAGCGGCCTTGCCATCCTGACTTCCGTCAAAAATGAAAACATTAAAACCGCGGCAGACCTGGCCGGTAAAGACGTGGCCGTTAAAACCGGTACGGCAACCGTGGATTTCCTGAAAAAAGAAGTGCCCGAAGCCAAACTGAAACTCTTCCCGAACATTGACAATGCCTTCCTTGACCTGGCAACTGGCCGGGTGGATGCCGTGGTGCACGATACGCCTAACGTCCAGTACTATGCCAACACGGCTGGCAAGGGCAAGGTCGTGGTCACGGGCGCATTGCAAAGTGGTGATTTCTACGGTATTGCTTTCCCTAAAGGCAGTGATCTGGTGGAAAAAGTCAATGCGGCACTGAAAACCCTGAAAGACAGTGGCGAGTACGACAAAATCTATACCAAATGGTTTGGTAGCGAAGTCAAGTAATCAAGCAGGCGCCTGAAGCGTTTATAGGGCAATATGAAACGGTGATTGCGTCCTGTATGGGCAATCACCGTTTTTGCTTTGTACATTCGCGTTTTGCAAATAATAAGGAAAGGCTTATGGACTTTGATTTGTCGGTTGTTTGGGATGCTTTGCCCAGTCTCTGGAAAGGCACGCTGGTGACAATCAAAATTACTTTTTGGGGCTTGTTTGGCGGTGCCTTGCTGGGTGCGCTGGCGGGGGTCATCCGTACGTATGTGCCGGGCTGGTTTTCAATAGATATCATACGCCAGCGCCCGCTGAGCGGTATTTTGCTGCCGCTGGTTTCCATGCTTGCACAGGGCTATATCCTGATTGTCCGGGGTACCCCCATTGTGGTGCAGGTTATGTTCATTTACTTTGCCTTGCCACTTATGGTGGATGTGCGGGTTGATGGCATGAGTGCGGCCATTGCGACACTCATTATCAATTCCGGTGCCTATATTGCTGAAATTGTGCGCGGTGCTTTGCAATCTGTTCCCAAAGGACTATTTGAAGCGGGGCAATCCATGGGCTTGCCCTTTTACAAAATCCTGCTCCGCATCATTGGACCGATCGCCTTCAGGCGCATGATTCCCGCTCTGGGCAACCAGTGTATTATTAGTTTGAAAGACTCTTCCCTGTTTATCGTGATCGGGGTTGCCGAATTGACCCGGCAGGGCCAGGAGATCATGGCCAGCAATTTCAGGGCCGTTGAAATCTGGGGGGCGGTTGCGGTTATATACTTGATCCTGACCGGTTTGATCGCACTGATCCTGAAAACCATGGAACGTAGGATGCGAATATTATGAGTATGGTCACCTTTGAGCATGTGGTTAAGAAATTTGGCAACAACACCATTCTTGATGATATCAGCCTGACTATCAATAAGGGTGAAGTGGTGGTTGTGGTAGGGCCTTCGGGGTCGGGCAAGTCCACGTTCCTGCGTTGCATCAACGCCCTGGAAACCATTCAGGGTGGCGATATCCGGGTGGGCAAGTTAAGCGTGCGGGGCAAACCTGCCGAAGTGCGTGAGTTGCGTCGGGAAGCAGGTATGGTGTTTCAGCAGTTCAACCTGTTTCCGCAATTAACGGCACTTGAAAATGTCATGTTTGGTCCCATTCATGCCCGTGGTATGTCCAACAGGCAGGCGCGCGAGAAAGCGATAGCCCTGCTTGAAAAAGTCGGCCTGGCCGAGCGTATGGATCATTATCCCGGTGAGCTGTCGGGTGGGCAGCAGCAGCGTGTGGCCATTGCCCGGGCGCTGGCGGTTAATCCGTTACTGATGCTGTTTGATGAACCCACTTCGGCTCTGGACCCCGAATTGCGCCATGAAGTCCTGAAGGTCATGAAGGATCTTGCTGAAGAGGGCATGACCATGATTGTGGTAACACACGAAATGGACTTTGCCCGCAAGGTGGGAAGCCGCTTAATTTTTATCGATCAGGGTAAAATAGCCCATGATGGCCCGCCATCTGAATTATTATCTAATCCTCCAAGTCAGCGTTTGAAAGACTTTTTACAACACGTTGTGTAACGTACAAGTTAGTTTTAGGAATCAGTATGCCTCAGTATCGTTCAAAAACCTCTACACATGGCCGCAATATGGCCGGTGCCCGCGCTTTGTGGCGAGCCACAGGGATGAAAGACGGGGATTTCGGCAAACCTATTATTGCCGTGGTTAACTCGTTTACCCAGTTTGTGCCAGGGCATGTGCACCTGAAAGATATGGGGCAGCTGGTTGCGCGTGAAATTGAAGCGGCCGGTGGTGTTGCCAAAGAGTTCAATACGATTGCGGTTGATGACGGGATTGCCATGGGTCATGGCGGCATGCTGTATTCCCTGCCTTCGCGTGAACTTATTGCCGATTCAGTTGAATATATGGTGAATGCGCACTGTGCCGATGCCATGGTGTGTATTTCCAACTGCGATAAAATCACCCCCGGCATGCTCATGGCCGCCATGCGCCTGAATATCCCGGTTGTGTTCGTCTCGGGTGGTCCCATGGAAGCCGGTAAAATTCTGGCTCCGGGTACCGGTAAAGTCATTGCCAAACTTGACCTGGTTGATGCCATGATCAAGGCAGGTGATCCAACCGTATCTGATGCTGAAACCGAAGAAACCGAGCGTAGTGCCTGCCCAACCTGTGGTTCATGCTCTGGTATGTTTACCGCCAACTCCATGAACTGCCTGACCGAAGTTCTGGGCCTGTCTTTGCCGGGGAACGGATCCTTGCTGGCCACCCATGCCAAACGCAAAGCCTTGTTCCTGCGTGCAGGCCGTCTGATTGTGGATCTTTGCAAACGCTATTACGAGCAGGATGACGCTTCTGTCCTGCCGCGCAATATCGCCACCAAAACGTCTTATGAAAATGCCATGGCCCTGGACGTTTCCATGGGCGGTTCCACCAATACCGTGCTGCACTTGCTGGCAGCGGCCCAAGAGGCGGGTGTTGATTTCAGCATGACCGATATCGACCGCATTTCCCGTCAGGTACCTTGCCTGTGTAAAGTGGCACCGGCAACCAGCCAGTACCATATGGAAGATGTGCACCGTGCCGGTGGCGTGATGGCAATTCTGGGTGAGCTGGCCCGTGCCGGCAAACTGGATCTCAATGCCGGAAACGTTCATAGCGGTACGCTGGGCAAAGCCATCGAGCAGTGGGATGTCAACAGTGGTCATGCCACTGAAGAAGTGAAAGAGTTTTACAAGGCTTCACCGGGCGGTATTCCAACCCAAGTGGCTTTCAGTCAGGATCGTCAGTACCCCAGCCTGGATCTTGATCGTGCCAAGGGTTGTATCCGCAGCCATGAACATGCCTATTCAGAAGATGGTGGCCTGGCCGTACTGTATGGCAACCTGGCCACTAATGGCTGTATCGTTAAAACGGCTGGCGTTGATGAAAGCATTCTGAAGTTTACCGGCAAAGCCGTGATTTTTGAAAGCCAGGAAGATGCAACGGCCGGTATTCTGGGTGATGAAGTCAAGGAAGGCGATGTCGTGATTATTCGCTACGAAGGCCCCAAAGGTGGCCCAGGCATGCAGGAAATGCTGTATCCAACCTCTTACCTGAAATCCAAAGGCCTGGGTGCCAAGGCCGCTTTGCTGACAGATGGCCGTTTTTCTGGCGGTTCGTCCGGCCTGGTCATTGGTCATGCTTCTCCTGAAGCGGCCGAAGGCGGCAATATTGGCTTGGTTCAGCAGGGTGATCGTATCGAGATTGATATTCCAAACCGTACCATTCACCTGGCCATTTCCGATGAAGAGCTGGCGCATCGTCGCGCAGCCATGGAAGCCAAGGGAGATCGCGCATGGCAACCAGAAAATCGCGAACGCTATGTTTCACAGGCGTTGCAGGCGTATGCGGCCATGGCCACCTCGGCCGACCGCGGTGCCGTGCGTGACGTTAGCCAGCTGAAACGCCGTTAATTTTTTATGGGTAATCAGCAGGCCGATAAATATTCAAAAACGGCCTGCCGGTTTCCCCTGAAAACAATGCGATCCTGCTTTTGTTCAAGCTGGTAGCGGTACATGGGGTCATAGTATTGCTCAATTAACGGGGTTAACCATGCCAGATGGGCCTGTGCATCGCCTTGTTCCCGGTGCCTGTTGATGGCCTGTTGCTGTACCTGGTTTAATTCCTGGTACAGTGCACCGCCGAGCCGTTTCCTGATGGCATACAGACTTTGTTCCAGATACTGGCTAAAAGCCTGCCAGGCCTGTTCCGGGTCTTGTTGCATGAACTCGGCCAGCATCAGGTCGATGTATTCTTCCCTGATATGCTGCACACGATATTCAAAAGGTTCTTCCAGCAAGACAATGGGTGCCTGTTTCAGATTTTGATAAAGGGCAATCGGCAAATGGCATGAACCAATGGTTTTACTTTCATCTTCAACTATCCATGTTGGCCTGTGACCTTTATCCAGATATTGGCGCGCAATGTGATTTTCGAAGTTGATCTGGGTGGCTTGTGGCAGAGCATGACGGCCAAAGGGAGAACCACGGTGGTGAGCCGCCTTTTCCAGGTCAATACTGTTGGGTAATGCGGCGATGATGGGGGTTTTTCCGCTACCGGTATAGCCACTTAGAACCAGCATTTTCTGGCGGCTTAGCGTATCCAGTTGCTGCAGGCAGAAATTGCGCAGAGCCTTGTACCCACCGATGACCCTTGGATAGGGCATGCCACTTTCAGCAAGCCATTGCTGGACGATGCGCGAGCGCAAGCCTCCTCTGAAGCAATACAGGAAACCATCAGGATGGTTCTTGCAGAATGCCATCCACTGGCTGATGCGTTCTTCTTTGATGGAGCCGGAAACCAGCTGGTGCCCCAGCTTGATGGCAGCCTCTTGCCCGTGCTGTTTATAACAGGTGCCCACCTGTGCCCGTTCATCATTGGTCATCAGGGGGATATTGACGGCGCCAGGAAAGGCACCTAGCTGGAATTCGATAGGTGCCCGCAAATCCAGCATGGGGTGCTGCAGTATATGCGCATATTGGTCGGTATCAAGTGCCGACAGTGGTTGAGAGTTGCTCATGGACTAGGGCTTGACGGTAATCAAGACAGGATTGTCTTGGTCAGGCAGGAGCTGACCGATGGCATACACGGTTGTTTCTAACTTGGCGGCCAGTTCAAGGAAGGCCTGTTCGCTATCGGGGCTAACCGCTACCAGCAGGCCTCCGGATGTTTGCGGATCGCAAAGCAGGGCTTTTTGTTGTTCACTGATCATGCTGACCTGATGACCGTAGCTGTCAAAGTTACGCTGGGTACCACCGGGGATGCAGCCCTGTTCTATATAGGTGTTGACACCATCCAGGAAGGGAACGTTGGCAAAACTGATTTCTGCCTGGACGCCAGAACCCTGGCAAATCTCGCCAAGGTGGCCCAGCAGGCCAAATCCGGTCACGTCGGTAATGGCATGAACGCCTGGTAATTCGGCAAAAGTGGCTCCCGGCTTGTTCAGGATACACATGGTACGGGTTGCCAGGCCTTGGTGCTGTTCTTGCAAAAGACCCTTTTTTTCGGCGGTGGTCAGGATGCCGATGCCCAGGGGTTTGGTTAGATACAGGCGATCCTGGCTTTGGGCGCTGGCGTTGCGCTTGACCTGATGGGTGGGCACAATGCCGGTAACGGCAAGGCCAAAAATGGGCTCGGGCGCATCAATCGAATGGCCACCCGCCAGTGTAATGCCTGCTTCTTTACATGCAGCGCGGCCGCCGTCAATAACCTGGCGGGCAATTTCGGCAGGGAGCACTGAAATGGGCCAGCCCAGAATCGCAATCGCCATGATGGGTTTGCCTCCCATGGCATAAATATCACTGATGGCATTGGTCGCAGCTATACGGCCAAAGTCAAAAGGATCGTCCACAATGGGCATGAAAAAATCGGTGGTGCTGACAATGGCTGTGCCATTGCCAATATCGTACACGGCAGCATCGTCTTTTGTTTCATTGCCGACCAGCAGGCGGGGATCCTGGAATTGCGGGAATCCGGAATGGAGTATCTCATCGAGCAGCTTGGGTGAGATTTTGCAGCCACAGCCTGCCCCGTGACTGTACTGGGTCAGGCGAATGGGATTTAACGCGCTGTTGTCCTTCATGGTTTTGACTTTCCTTGTTAGGGTAAGCGGTTATTTTACTCTTTCCTGTGGCAGCTTAATCTCGTGTTCCCGCTGTTAACCTGAGTTTCGCAGGCCGGTCGCAATCCCGTTAATGGTCAGGTGGATGGTGCGCTGGCTGCGGGCACTGGCAAACTTGCTTACCTTGACCTTGCGTTTCTCGTATTGGCGCTGTCGGCGAATAACTTCAACCTGCAAGTAATTCAGTGGGTCGATATAGGCAAAACGCTCTTGCAGGGCGGCAACCAGTTCAGGGTTGTCGGCCAGCAGTTTGCGACCGGTTATTTGCTTGAGCATGGCCAGGGTTTTGGCGTGTTCGGTTTCAATCATGCCGAAGATTTTTTCCCGGGTTGATTTTTGCGTGACCAAAGAGCTGTATTGCCGGCCGATGGTCAGGTCTGATTTTGCCAGCACCATTTCCATATTCGACAGCAGGGTACGGAAGAAGGGCCAATGCTGGTCCATTTCCTGCAATTGTTTCAGGCGTGCCTTGGCGGTTTTGGGAGAATCGGGGGTACCTTCATTCAGGTAGGTTTCTATGGCGGTGCCCACGCCATACCAGCCGGTAATCATCAGGCGGCATTGCGCCCATGAAAACCCCCAGGGAATGGCGCGCAGGTCTTCAATACGCTGGCCGCTTTTGCGTGAGGCCGGGCGCGAGCCGATATTCAGGCCGGCAATTTCATGGATCGGGGTAGCCGCAAAGAAGTACTCATTGAAGCCTTTTGTGCCATAGACCAGCTGGCGGTAGGTTTCTTCGGCAATGGTTGACATGAAGTCCATCGCAGGGCCAAATTTATCCATGTGCTTGTCTTGCTCATGGCTGCTGGCCAAGAGGCTGGCTTCAAGGGTGGCGGAAACCAGCAGTTCAAGATGCCAGCCGCCAATATCGGCATTCTTGTATTTACTCTGGATGACTTCACCTTGTTCAGTCAGGCGGATTTGCCCGGCAACGGTGCCCGGTGGCTGGGCCAGGATGGCATCAAAGCTGGAGCCGCCACCGCGTCCTACCGAGCCGCCACGGCCATGAAACAGGCGCAGGCGGACCCCGTGTTTCTCAAACACCTGAACCAGTTCCAGTTCTGTCCTGTACAAGGCCCAATTGGATGTTAAATAGCCGCCGTCTTTGTTGCTGTCTGAATAGCCCAACATGACTTCCTGAATGCCGCTCTGGGCATGCTGGATGCGGTTCTTCACAATGGGCAGGCCAAGCCAGCGATCCATGATGTTGGCACCGGCCTGGAGGTCGGGAATGGTTTCAAACAGGGGCACCACAATCAGGCCGTCATTTTCTGACAAGGGCAGCAGTTCACCGTTTTCATCGCGCTCCTGGGTGATCAGGCCGGTTTCCTGCTGCAATACCAGAACTTCCAGCATGTCGCTAAGCGTTTCAGTGTGGGAAACAATATATTGCTGGATGGTTTGTTTACCGTAACGCTTGCAGACAAAGGCGGCCGCACGCAGGATGTCCAATTCCTTGGTGGTTTCTTCGCTGTAACCTTGCCAGGGGGAGACCAGCGGACGGCTTTGATTGAGTTCGTCCAGCAGCAGCTCTACTTTTTCTTCTTCGCTTAAGCTGGCGTAGTCAACCGGTTTACCCTTAAAGGTAATGGCGGCGCGACGGTACAGTTCGGTAAGAATTCTTTCGTGAACATCCGAGCTTTGGCGCAGGTCAAGAGTGGCCAGATGAAAACCAAAAACTTGTACCGCCTGCAAAAGCTTGTCCAGGTGCAAGGCAACCACTGCACCTGCCTGATTTTGTTTCAGGGAGTCGATAATGATTTCAAGGTCGCTCGCAAAGGCGGCAGGGGTGGCATAGGGTTCTGCCACATGGGTGCTGCGAATGGCAATGTTTTGGTCTGTAAGCAAGCGTGCGCTCGCGGCCAGGCGGGCATAAATATAAATCAGGGCCCGGCGATAAGGTTCATCCTGCCGGTGTCTGGATTGGTCGGGACTAAGGTCGGACAGCGCTTGCAGGGCCTCGGTGACATGTGTCAGCGAGGTGCTGAGTGACAGTTCGGAGCCGAGCAGGTGCACTTCGTTAAGGTAATACTCAAAAATGGTGGTGGACTGGCGCAGAACAGCATGTTTAAGCGTGTCGGCATCTACAAACGGGTTGCCGTCACGGTCTCCGCCAATCCATGAGCCCATTTTAAGGAACGCGGGCAGGGAAGGCGTTTCGGTTGTTCCGTCTTCTGACAGTGTTTTCAGATAATGATTCAGGCGGGTGTATAGCTTGGGGATGGCTGGCAGGAAGGTATTGTTGAAATAGGCGATGGCATTTTCAATTTCATCATCCACCATCAGCTTGTTAAAACGCAGCATGCGGGTCAACCAGAGCGTTTTGATATGGCCTGCCAGCTCGGTCTCAAGTTCAGCCTGTTCGTATTCGGTAAGCGGCTTGTCGTACAGGGCCAGGCAACGTGCAATTTCACGGTGCAGGTCTAGCGTGCTTTTACGCTGGACCTCGGTGGGGTGGGCGGTTAAGACCGGAACAATGCAGGCCTGTGTGAAGAATTCCCGGATGGCATCCAGTGAGACGCCCTGTTCTTTAAGCTTAAGCAATGTATGTTTGAAACTGCCGCGTAGTTCATCACTGTTTTCCAGCAAAATTCGGCGGTGGCGTTTGTTCTGGTCCCGGTCTTCGGCCAGGTTCGCCAGGTGCAGGAAGTAACTGAACGCCCGTGACAGGGTATTGGCTTCGTCATCAGACAGTGAAGTGATTTTGTCTAGCAGGACTTCACTGTCATTGATATTGCCTTCCCTGCGAAAACTGACGGCAGAACGCCGCACGGTTTCAATAACATCAAAAATGGGTTTGCCTTCGGACTCATGAATGCTTTGGCCAAGGATTCTTCCCAGCAAACGAATGTCTTGCTGTTGCTCGCTCTTTGTCTTCTTCACACTTTGTCTCTACGTTTTCATTGATTAGGGGAAAATCAATTGTAGCGGCAAATGTCAGAAAGTGTAATCGAAAACGTTGAAAGACCGGCTTTCGTTAATTAGGGAAAAGAAAATTTAACGCTGCTCCGCTGCAATCGCCTCGGCCCTGATTTCCTCCGTCAATACCGCTTTCAGTTCCATGAACTCGGGCGTTGTCTTGACGGTATAGTGGCGCGGGTGGGGCAGGTTTACCTTGATTTCGGTCTTGATGCGGCCAGGGCGGGCACTGAAAACCGCAATCCGGTTGGCCATGAAAATGGATTCATCAATATCATGGGTCACGAACAGGACGGTTTTCTGGGCAGATTCCCAAATACCCAGTAACAGTTCCTGCATCAGCAGGCGGGTCTGGTTGTCGAGCGCGCCAAACGGTTCGTCCAGCAACAGGATTTTAGGGTCATTGGCCAGCGCACGGGCAATGGCCGTACGTTGCTGCATGCCCCCTGAAAGCTGTTTCGGGAAATGCTGTTCAAATCCCTTCAAGCCCACACGATTTATGAAGTAGCTGCTGCGTTCTTTTTGTTCAGCGGCAGACATGCCTTTTTCACGCAGGCCAAAACAGATGTTTTGCTCTACCGTGAGCCACGGAAACAGGGTATAGCTTTGAAACACCATGCCACGGTCGGCACCGGGGCCGGTGATGCGCTTGCCATCCAGAAGCACTTGGCCGGTGGTGGGATGGTCAAGTCCTGCAATAATGCGCAGCATGGTTGATTTGCCACAGCCCGAAGGGCCTAGAATAGTGACAAAATCATTTTCATTAACGTTGAAATTAATCGGGGTCAGGGCTTGGGTTTGCGTGCCTTTTTTGCCCGGAAAGACGCGACTGATGTTTTGTATTTCCAGCTGGCTCATTACAGGTTACTCCAGGCAAATAAACGACGGTTGACGGCCTTGAAGGCAAAGTCGGAAATCAGGCCGATAATGCCAATGGTGATAATGCCAAAAATAATCTGGCCAGTATTCAACAGGGATTGGCTATTGGTAATCATGTGACCAATTCCTGAAGAAGCGCCAATCAGTTCTGCCACAATCACATAGGTCCATGCCCAGCCCAGCACCAGTCGTAAAATTTCTGCAATTTCGGGGGCGGCACCAGGCAAAATCACACGGTGTACAATGCCTTTGCTACGGGCACCCAGTGTATAGGCGGCTTCTACCAAATCTTTGCGGGCATTGCCTACAATCACGGAAACCATCAGGATAATCTGGAAAACGGAACCAATAAAAATAACCAGTATTTTCTGCTTTTCATCGACTCCTGCCCAAAGAATCAGTAAGGGGATAAACGCGGATGCAGGCAAATAACGGCAGAAAGAAACAAACGGCTCTAAAAATGCCTCTACGAACTTGAACGTGCCCATGGCAATGCCCAGTGGCACGGCAACCAGGCAGGCAAGAATGAAACCAACTAGCACACGCATAACCGTCATGCCAATATCATGAATGAAATTGTATTCGGTGAAAAGCAGGTAGCCTTCTTCAAGCATTGCCATGGGACTGGCCAGGAAGGTGGGGGAAACAAATCCACCTAAAGTAAAAATGGCCCAGCCGGCAATAAATACAATGAAAAAGAGCAGCCCAAGGACCCATTTGAAACGGGGGTGAATGGGTTGCAATGGCCTGAATTCAAAAAATTTGTGTTGTGTCGGTTTCATTACTGCGTTATTTTTTTATACGTCGTTACTTAATTGACATAGGTGGCATCAAACAAGGCGTTCAGGTCAGTTGGCGCTTTGCGGATGACTTTGGTGTCAAGCAGGATTTGCGTCGCTTCTTCCATGAAAGGAATGATTTCCTTGTCAAAGTAGGCTTTGCTGTCTTCCTTGGTTTTCCAGGTCAGGAATGAAGCTGATTTTTCGAATTGCTCCGCGGACTGTTTTACTTCGGCTCCCATGATGGTATAGGCTTCCTGGGGATTGTTTTTAATCATGTCCAGGGCATCAGAGTAGGCCGCGACAAGCGCGTGGGCTGCCTTTGGATTGTCTTTGAGCCAGGTGGGGTTGCAGCCTACAAAGTCGATAATTGCCGGGTATTCAACGGTTGTTGCCAGGATTTTACCGCCTGTTGAGTTTTCACGGACGGTTGAAAGATAGGGCTCGTAGCTCATGGCTACATCAACCTGGCCGGCATTAAACGCCTGGGCGGCAGCCTGTGGAGACAGGGTGTTGGTTTTGATTTCGGACATTTTGATGCCGTTTTTGTGCATCATGTAAGACAGCAGGAAGTAAGGAGAGGCGCCCGCTGTTTCCACGGCAATGGTTTTACCTTTCAGTTCCTTGATGTCATTGACGTCATTGCGTACGGCGATGCCATCGGCGCCATGGGATGCGTCCAGCATGAAGATTTGAGTCACCGGTACATTGTTGGCATTCCATGCAATGAAGCTGTCAATGGTGGTGGCCACGCACTGCAAAGAACCTGAAGCGTAGGCCAGCAGACGGTCTTTAACGGGCAGGAATTTGATGTCGACATCCAGACCGTGTTTTTTGAAAAAACCGGCTTTTTGTGCCAGGGTCAGTGGTGCAAACCCGGTCCAGCCGGACATGCCAATCGCCAGTTTTGTGGTGTCCTGGGTCGAAGCGGTTGCCGATGTGGCAGAAAAACACAGGCTCAGGCCGACAAACAATGCTTTTTTCACTAAAGACATGATCTTTCCTTCAAGGTAACAGTAGGTGCGTTTTGAGGCGGTTGCTTAAATAGTAGGGAAGCCAAGATTTTATGACAGATTTGCGTATATACGATTGATTTTCATAGTATTTGGCTAATTAGTTTTGAAAAATGATTATTTTGTGTTGTTAGAGAATAATCTGGACATAACACAGTCGCCTACGTATAATTTTCGGTTCTAGCAGGGGTACTAAGCATTCGCTTGGTTGAGAGAGTCCCTTTGTACCAGTACGGATAATGCCGAGGCTGGGAGTTCAACATTCGAATCTGTCGAAAGTCATTCCCTATTCGGCTCCAATTTTTTTCATTTGGAGCACACATGAGCGCTAAACCCATCTTTTCCGCAGCAACAGCACAGGTTGACAATGCGGCTATCCAGTCATTGCCACGTTCACGCAAAATCTACGAGCAGGGCTCACGCCCGGACATCCGCGTGCCTTTTCGGGAAATCTCGCAAGATGATACCCCCACTATGTTTGGCGGTGAAAAGAACCCGCCGTTAACCGTTTATGATACCAGCGGGCCTTATACCGATCCGGCCGTTCAGATTGATATCCGCAAGGGCTTGCCCGCATTGCGCAAAAGCTGGATTGAAGAACGCAACGATACCGAGGTGTTAAGCGGGCCCAGCAGTGAATATGGCCAGCAGCGCTTGCAAGATCCACAATTGGCTGCCATGCGGTTTGAGTTGCAGCGTCCGCCACGCCGGGCCAAGGCGGGGCATAATGTGTCGCAAATGCACTATGCCCGTAAAGGGATAGTGACCCCTGAAATGGAATTCGTGTCTATTCGCGAAAACATGCGGGTGGAGCAGTATCTGGAAAGCCTGCGCCAAAGTGGCCCTGATGGTGCAAAACTGGCTGCACGTATTAGCCGCCAGCATCCCGGGCAGTCGTTTGGGGCTTCCATTCCCCAACGTATCACCCCCGAATTCGTCCGCGATGAAATTGCCCGTGGCCGCGCGATTATTCCAGCCAACATCAACCACCCTGAAATTGAACCCATGGCGATTGGCCGCAATTTCCTGGTCAAGATCAATGCCAATATCGGCAATTCGGCCTTAGGGTCGGGTATTCACGAAGAAGTGGAAAAAATGACCTGGGCCATTCGTTGGGGGGGCGATACCGTGATGGATCTTTCCACCGGTAAAAACATTCATGAAACCCGCGAGTGGATCATCCGCAACTCGCCGGTACCGATTGGTACCGTGCCGATTTACCAGGCGCTGGAAAAAGTGGATGGCAAGGCCGAAGAGCTGACCTGGGAAATTTTCCGGGATACATTAATTGAACAGGCCGAGCAGGGCGTGGATTACTTCACCATTCACGCCGGTGTTCGCTTGCCCTTCATTCCCATGACGGCCAACCGCATGACGGGTATTGTGTCACGGGGTGGTTCCATCATGGCTAAATGGTGCCTGGCGCATCACAAGGAAAGCTTCCTGTACGAGCATTTTGAAGACATTTGCGACATCATGAAAGCCTACGATGTGAGCTTTTCGCTGGGTGACGGTTTGCGGCCGGGCTCGGGCTACGATGCCAACGACGAAGCCCAGTTTGCCGAGCTGAAAACCCTGGGCGAGCTGACCCAGGTGGCCTGGAAGCACGATGTGCAGGTCATGATTGAAGGCCCGGGCCATGTGCCGATGCACCTGATTCGCGAAAATATGGACATGCAATTGGAGCATTGCCACGAAGCACCGTTTTATACGCTTGGCCCGCTCACCACCGATATTGCACCCGGCTATGACCACATCACTTCAGGCATTGGTGCAGCGCTGATAGGCTGGTACGGCACCGCCATGCTTTGCTACGTGACGCCCAAAGAGCACTTGGGCTTGCCGAACAAAAAGGATGTGAAAGACGGCATTATTACCTACAAGATTGCCGCCCATGCCGCTGACCTGGCCAAGGGGCATCCGGGCTCTGCCATTCGCGACAACGCCCTGTCCAAGGCAAGGTTTGAATTCCGTTGGGACGACCAGTTCAACCTGGGGTTAGACCCGGATACGGCCAAGGATTTTCATGATGAAACGCTGCCAAAAGACTCCATGAAAGTGGCGCACTTCTGCTCCATGTGCGGACCGCATTTTTGCAGCATGAAAATTACCCAGGATGTGCGTGAGTATGCCGACAAGTTGGGGGTCAGCGAAAAAGAGGCCCTGCACAAAGGCATGCAGGAAAAATCCATTGAGTTCGTGAAGAAAGGCGCCGAGATTTATCATCAGGCGTAAGAACCGGAAGATTTTTTTGAGTAAAAGATCTTCTATTAATAAAAATGCTCATCAGTACAAGGTGTACTGATGAGCATTTTACCTATCGAGTAGAGTAGACGAGAGTAGAGCGTGGGAATGCTTGCCAGCCGCTACTCACCAAACCATTTCAGGTTTGAATGAAGCTGGGCGGTTTCACCCACCACAATCAGTGCCGGGGCTTGTGCCTGTTGGGCCAGTTCGGACAATTGCGCCAGGGTGCCGGTATGCACCTGCTGGTTCTTGCGGGTGCCATGGCTGATAATCGCCACCGGTGTGCTTGCCGTGCGGCCATGGGCAATCAGATTTGTAGAGATTTCATCGGCCTTGATAGTGCCCATGTAAATCACTAATGTTTGTTTGCCACGGGCCAGGGTTTTCCATTCCAGCTCATCGCCATCGGGGCGGCAATGGCCGGTAATGAACATGGCGGTTTGGGCATGGTCGCGGTGTGTTAGCGGGATGCCGGCATAGGCGGTTGCGCCCAGTGCCGCGGTAATGCCCGGAATGACCCGGTACGGGATTTTTTCCTCTTGCAAGGCTTCCAGCTCTTCGGCACCACGGCCAAATACAAATGGATCCCCCCCTTTTAAGCGCACTACGCGCAATCCCTGTTTTGCATATTTTATTAAACGCCGGTTGGTTTCTTCCTGCGCGACCGAATGTGCGCCCGCCCGTTTACCTACTGATTCCCGTATTGCATCACGGCGAACCAGTTCCAGTATTTCATCACTGATAAGGGCATCATGCAGCACGATGTCGGCCTGTTGAATGGCTTGCAGGGCTTTCAGGGTAAGTAGTTCAGGGTCACCAGGACCGGCGCCCACTAAGGTGACCTCACCGGCCTGGCTGGTATGGCCATTCAGCTGTTGTGCCAGTTCATGTTCGGCCTGTCGGGTTTGTCCGTTTTCCACCAGGGTGTTAAATCGGCTGGCAAACAGGTTCTCCCAGAAGCGCCGCCGCTCTGTGATACTGCCTAGGCGGGTTTTGACCTGGTTGCGCCATTTGCCGGCCAGGCTGGCGACTTCACCTAAATGATGGGGAATCAGGGCTTCCAGCTTTTCCCGCAGCAGCCGTATCAGGACTGGAGATGTGCCCTGGCTTGAAATGGCAATTTGAATGGGCGAACGGTCAATGACAGAGGGCAGGATGAATGAACAGAGTTCCTGGGTATCCACAATATTTACCAGTTTCTGACGTTGTTCGGCTTCGCTGGCGATTTGGCGGTTCAGTTCTGGATTGTCGGTGGCACCAATAACCAGAAATACATCATTTAATTGCTCGGCCTGAAACGAGCCCGCAATATGGCTGACACGGCCTTCCTTGACCCATTGGGTCACTTCATCGCAAAGCGCGTGGGCAGCCATGCGCACCAAGGCACCTGCCTTGAGTAGGGAAGCGATCTTGCGTGCGGCAACATGGCCACCGCCGATAACCAGGACAGGGCGGTTGTTAAGATCGGCGAAGATGGGGTAATAAGAAGACATCAGAAACCAGGGCAATAAGAAACAATGATGGGGTCTGATGTATGCTATATGAAGTATTTAATAAATAAAAATAACTATTTTATTGATATTTAAAACTACTGGTTATATGGTCTGTTTATTCCCATAGAGCGTGGAAACAAGGAAGCCTGCCCGGGCTCAAGGTTACGCAGCAGGCTCTGGATGTTTAGCTCAGGCTTTGGTAAATTTGCGCAATACCACCATATTGTTCCGGTGCATCAGTTCACCGGCCGTCATCGAGCCCAGGATGGTTTCAATTTTATGGGTAGGCTGGCGCATGATACGACGGGTATCCGAGGAAGAGTAGTTGATCAGGCCACGTGCATATTCAACATTATTTTCATCCAGGCAGGCCACCACATCACCCCGTTCAAATTCACCATTGACGTGAATAACGCCCACGGGCAGCAGGCTTTTGCCTTGCAGGGTAAGGGCTTTCAGGGCACCTTCATCAAGGGTGATCTGGCCGCGCAGCCGTAAATGATCGGCCAGCCATTGTTTACGGGCCGAACGCACCGCAACCGAGGCGCGCAATTCGCTACCAATGGATTCGCCCTGGCTTAATCGTTCAAGCACGTTAAGTTCACGGCCCGAGGCAATAACCGTATGCGCGCCGCTGTTGGCTGCCCTTTTGGCCGCCAACACTTTGGTGGCCATGCCACCGGTACCAATATTGGAGCCGGCACCACCGGCCATTTCCTCAAGCGCAGGATCGCCTGCCGTGGCCACCGAGATGAGTTTGGCCTGCGGGTTTTTGCGCGGATCGCTGTCATACAGGCCGCTTTGGTCGGTCAAAATAATTAAAACATCCGCTTCAATTAAATTGGTAACCAGGGCGCCTAGTGTGTCGTTGTCGCCCAGGCGGATTTCATCGGTAACCACGGTATCATTTTCGTTAACGATGGGAATCACACCCAGGTCCAGCAGGGTAAACAGGGTAGAGCGGGCGTTTAAATAACGCTCGCGGTCGGCCAGGTCTTCGTGGGTGAGCAAAATTTGCGCTGCGCAGATATTGTGCTCATGAAACGCGGTTTCATAGGCCTGAATCAGCCCCATTTGTCCGATAGCCGCAGCGGCCTGCAGTTCGTTCATGGCTTTGGGGCGGGTGTGCCAGTTAAGGCGTGCCATGCCTTCGGCCACCGAACCGCTGGACACCAGAACCACTTGCTTGTTTTGTTTCCTGAGCGCGGCAATTTGCGCCGCCCACTGCCGGATGGCGGTGTTATCCAGGCCCTTGCCATTATTGGTAACAAGGGAAGAGCCCACTTTAATGACAATACGTTGGGCTGAATGAACGGCAGATTGGGGCACGGTGCTCATGGTTTGAATCGGGACAGAAACAAAAAAATAAATGGTTGATTAATTAAAGGTTGTTACGGGAGTCATCAAAGCGCGGATCTTCAGGGGTATAGTTTTCCTGCTGTTTATCCTGCTCAAGGTGTTCTTGCGCCTTGACTTTGTCAAGATACTCTTGCAGGGCCCAGACCAGTTCTTGCGTGCCTTCACCATTAAGGGCTGAAATGGCAAATACCGGACCGTCCCATTCGAACTCCTGGCAGAAACGCTGTTTGATTTCTTCCGGGTTTTCAAGCATATCCAGTTTATTAAGCACCAGCCAGCGGGGCTTATTGTACAGTTCTGCATCGTACAGGCGCAGTTCTTCCACAATGGCCCTGGCATCGGCCACGGCTTTTTCAACGGGATCAATATCGGGATCAAGGGAAGAGACATCAACCAGATGCAGTAAAACCCGTGTGCGGGTAAGGTGGCGCAGGAACAGATGGCCCAGGCCTGCCCCTTCCGAGGCACCTTCAATTAAACCAGGAATGTCGGCCACGACAAAACTGCGGGCGGCCGAGGTTCGCACCACACCCAGGTTGGGGTGCAGGGTGGTAAATGGATAATCGGCAATTTTAGGCTTGGCGTTGGATATTTTGGTGATAAGGGTTGATTTGCCGGCATTGGGCATGCCCAGCAGACCCACATCGGCCAGTACCTTCAGTTCCATTCTAAGCTTGCGCTGTTCACCTTCGGTGCCATAAGTAAACTGGCGAGGAGCGCGATTAACGCTGGATTTGAAATGCAGGTTGCCCATGCCACCCTGGCCACCCGCTGCCAGTGTGACTTGCTCACCGTGACGGTCCAGGTCGAACAACTGTTCGCCTGTTTCATGGTCATAGATAACCGTACCGACGGGAACCCGTAAGGTAATATCGGGGGCGGCAGCACCGTATTGGTCGGAGCCACGGCCATTTTCACCGTTTTTGGCTCGGTGCAGGCGGGCATAGCGAAAATCGATAAGGGTATTGATGTTGCGGTCGGCGATGGCATAAATGCTGCCGCCACGGCCGCCGTCTCCGCCATCGGGGCCGCCTTTAGGGATAAATTTTTCGCGGCGGAAGCTGGCTGCGCCATTGCCGCCTTTTCCTGCGATCACTTCGATGGTGGCTTCGTCTACGAATTTCATGGTTCGCTTTTCTGCTTATAAACAGTTATTCTAAATCCAAATTGCGTTAACTGCATTTCGGAAAGGGATAAAAATAAAAATGCCGCTCACCTGATAGAGTGAACGGCATTGATTGTTTTTGAAACTGCGCTTATTCAGCCGCAATAACAGAAACGGTTTGCTTGTTGAGTGCGCCTTTTACAGAGAACTGTACGCTGCCATCAACCAATGCAAATAATGTATGGTCTTTGCCGATACCTACGTTTGTTCCGGGGTGGAAACGGGTGCCACGCTGACGAACAATGATGGATCCTGCTGGGATTTCCTGACCACCGTACGCTTTAACACCCAGACGTTTGGATTCTGAGTCGCGGCCGT